>Ga0209598_10000789_pt1 | contig 25769 bp, 18 predicted proteins | sample M_140807_EF_Meta_FD_187317 | JGI IMG/M metagenome (GOLD analysis project Ga0209598, IMG submission 187317) | Freshwater microbial communities from Lake Montjoie, Canada to study carbon cycling - M_140807_EF_MetaG (SPAdes) (version 2) | ecosystem: Environmental > Aquatic > Freshwater > Lake...
GTTCCCCAACACCCACGAGATCGTGGTTCAGGTGAGCGACGGAACCGATGCCACCCAGGTCACGGTCTCGCTCTCCGAGCTCGACGTCGATGATCTGCCGCCACCGCCACCGCCACCGGTCACGCAGTCGCCTGTTGCGCTGTCCGATCTGCTCGACCTGGCGTCAGGTGGTGAGTTGTCTGCATCGATCGTCGAAAACGATAGTTCTCTGGCAGGGCAGACGCTCTCGGTCGTCGCCGTCAACGGCTTGCGATTCGAGGCTCTCGCCCTCAGTTCCAGCCGGCCCGAATTCCGGGAGGTGCAACTCCAAAATGGCACGCTCTTCATCAAGGCCGACGGCAGCAGCACCTATCTGCACGCCGGTCGCCGGTTCACCGTCGCGCCGATTGCCGAGGCTGGCACGGTCGAGCTGCGGGATGGTGACGGTGTCTGGCGGCTGCTGACGGCCGCGACCGAGATCACGCTCCAGCAGGTGAAGGAAGGCGCTCTCAGGTATGCGCCGTCCGCCTCCGCGGTCGGCGCGACGTTTACGACCGTGGCATCGGTCGTCGAGATCGACACGAGCAGCGATGCCTTCACCTACGCCGTCGCAGACGTGGCCGGCGAGTCGAACACGGCAACCGTGACCTACTCCATCTTCGATCCTTCGCGGCTGCCGGCCGACACCGGCTCGGTCACCGAGGATGTGGCCGTCATCTACCGACGTGTTCCTGCTGGGAGTGGCTCTTCGGGCGAGGAGCAGGTGATCGGGTTCATCGAGGCCAAGGGTCGGCTCGACGGCAGTTTCGTCGCCGCAACGATCGCCGGCGCGTACGGCACGCTCGCGCTCGCGGCCGACGGTGGTTGGACCTATTCGGCCGACAACTGGCAGTCGGCGGTCCAGTCGCTGAACGCCGGCCAGACGCTCCTCGATGTCATCCCGGTCAGTGACACGGTCAGGGTGACCGTGACAATTCATGGAACCGATGAAATCTACACTGGCGTCGACGACGATCAGGACGGCATATCGAATGCAACCGAGACGATTCTCACCAACAAGGCCCTCGGGGCGGCTGGGCTGGAGCCGCAGCTCTACACGCTGAACCTCGACAGCCTGATCGTCGATCCTCTCTCGGTGACCGGCGTGCTGAACGTGTTCGCACCGCAGGACGGCGACCTGAATCGCGACGGCACGGCAGACGCGCTCCAAAATGCGGTGACCACGTTCGCCTGGATCAACAGCGTCAACTTCGTCGCCGGCAATCTCTCCCCCGAAACCTTCGGCCTCACCCGAGCCGTCGTCAACATGGTCGCCGAGACGACCGCCAGCTCGCGGGGCGTCGAAAACCCGGCGGCCCAACTCTTCGACGTGGAGGCGATCCCGCTCAACGACGAACTGCGTGCCGCGCTCCGCACCCTGATGGACTTCACGCCGGGCTGGAGCCCGCTGGGGTTCAGCGCCCGGGTGCGTGATGGAGCGGGTGTCTCGAACATCGACGTCGATCCCGGCAGGGTGGGATCGCAGTGGCGGTTCACCGTCGACGTCTCCCGCACGGGCGAAACCTCCCCGTCATTCTTCGCCTATTTCAAGTGGATCGACGAGGCCACGATCGCCGCCTACCGGGGCGCAGGCCTGCCGCTCGTCGATCTCGACGGCCTGCCGATCACCGCGAAGGGCTGGTACGACTTCACAGCCCGCTCGGGCCACGGCGACGGGGCCAGGATGATCCTCGAGGGCGGCCGGGTTTTGGGCGTCGAATTGGTGATCACCGACAATGCCTTTGGCGACAATAACCTTGCCGTCGGCTCGCTGCTCGATCCGGGAATCCCGGTCTTTTTCAACGGCCTGCTGCCGACGGCCGCCGATCAGACCCGCACGGTCGCGGCGGGCACGCCATACATCTTCTCCCCGAACGACTTCGGATTCGCCGATGCAAACCCAGAGAACTATCGGTTCGGCGGCATCCGCGTCACGTCGCTGCCGGCCGCGGGGAGTCTTCTGCTCGACGGACTCCCGCTGGTCGCAAATCAGTTCGTCCCGGCCGAGAGCCTCGGGAGTTTGAAGTTCGTCACCGAGTCCGATGCCGGTGGCGACGCCTATGCGGGTTTTGGCTTCCTGGTCCGCAGCAGTTCCGGCGCCTCCGCGGCGGCCGCCAACCGGTTCATCTTCAACGTCACGCCCGACCCGGTGACGCCGTCGGGCGGCAAGGGCACCGACCTTTCGGTCAGTGTCAGCAACGGGGTTTCGACATTCGTTCCTGGTGGCAGACTGACCTACACGGTGACCGTGACCAACGGCGGACCAAACGCCGTCTCGAACGCGATCGTCGCCGTTCCACAGCCCGTCGGAATCGTGGCGACCTCCTGGTCCGCGGTGTCGGCGGGAGCGACCATCGGCAGTGGAACGGGTGCGATCAATCAGCCGGTCAGCCTGGCTCCCGGACAAACGGCCGTGTTCACGATCATTGCCAGCGTTGCTCCGCTCACGACCGCCGGCGTGGCGGTTCTGGCGACCGTCGAACCGCCTGCCGATACGCCCGACACCAACCTTTCGAATAATGCCGCTATCGACGCGGACATCGTGGCGTCGCCCGGCACGAGTCTCGTGTTCGGGAGTGATTTGGGCTGCAACAGCCAGCCGCTGGTGACGATCATCGACCAGACGACCGGGGAGGTTCGCCGGTTCCAGCCCTTCGAGAAGACGTTCATCGGCGGCATCCGGATCAGCACGTTCGACGTCGATCGGGACGGCTACGACGAGATTTTCGTCGCCGCCGGCCGTGGCCGTCCCCCGGAGGTGAGGGTCTTCACCCAGTGGGGTACGGAACTCACTGCCTTCAGGACGCTCGCCTTCCCGGCCGGCTACACGGGTGGGGTCGAGATCGCCGTCGGCAGTGTCAACGGCCGTGACTGCCTCGTGGCAGGCATGTCTGCGGGTCGGAGCGAGGTCCGTCTGTTCCCGATCGATGCCAGTGCAAAAGATCCGGTCGCCAATCTGCCGATCCTCGCCTTCCAGCCTTTCGGATCCCGGTTCGCGGGTGGCGTATCGGTGGCGCTGGCAGATCTGGGCACGTTCGTTGGCGGGGTCACGCGGAGCGTCGCGGACGCCGACGGAAATAGCGAACTGGTGATCGGCAGCGGTGCGGGCATGAAGGCCACGGTGCGTGCCTACGACATTTCGTCCGGTCTGCCGCGACTCATCGACACGATCACTCCATTCAGGGGTTCGGCGGCCGTGGGCACGCTGACCATTTCCGTCGGCAGGGTCGATGGAGACATGATCCAGGACATCATCGTTGCCTCTGGGCAGGGGGGCGGTTCGCAGGTCGAGATCTACAGCGGACGCATCGACGACAAGGTGGATGCGAGGCTGGCGGCGGTCGCCCCTTTCGCCAGTTCGAAGCGGAGAAATGCGGCTGTCTCGGCCGTGGGCGTCGACACCAACCAGGATGGGGTCATCGACTCGCTCGCCGTCGGTCAGGGACTCAGCGGCGAAGCCGGAAAGGTGCGGCAGGTGGCCCTGTCGAGTCGGCTCCGGACGACGGCCGCCACCCTGCAGACATCGGGTGTTCCGCAGAGCCCGCTCCGGGTCGGAGCGCTCAACAATCGTCCCGTCGCCGAGGTGTTCGCCGCCCGGGTTCGCCAGGCGGCAGTGTCGAGCGGATCGGGCGACATCTTGGGGCGGCAGGCCGCCTTCGCGGAGCTCGCCCGGCAATGGGGTGGCGCGGTCAACGCGAACGGCTTCCGCAGGTCTTGAGCGAACTGATCGCCGGCCCATAAGCCGGCAGGGTCGCCCGGGCGACGATGGTTCGCCCGGTTTCCGAATCGACGTCGATCGTCAGATCGAGCCGATCGGCCGGCAGCGCTGCGGCAATCCTTCGGGGCCACTCGACGAATACCCAGCAGGGGCCGGCGATCGCGTCATCCCAGCCGGTTTCGTGCAGGTCTGCGGCTGCTCCGAGCCGGTACATGTCGGCGTGGACGAGCCTCGCGGTCGGGCCGCCCGTCGGCAGGTCGTGGAGGTGGATCAGGCCGAAGGTGGGGCTCACGACCTCGGCGGGATCGATCCCGACGGCAGCCGCGATCCCCTTGACGAACGTCGTCTTGCCGGCCCCGAGATCCCCTTCGAGGGTCACGAACGCCCGCTCCGGCAGGGCCACCGCCAACGCCCGGGCGACGGCCGGAAGTTCCGACGCGTCGGCGATCCTGACGGAGCAGGAGAGAGCCTCGTCAGGAATCGAAGGCATGGAGGTATCCCCGGGGCTCGAGCGGCGAGCGACGGCCTTGCGGATCGATCCCGACGAGGCCGCTCCCCGCCTCGACATCGCCGATGATCGTGATCGGCAGGTCGAACGGCGGAGTGCCCGCGGCGGCCACGAGTGCCCTGGCAGAATCGGGCGGCATCGCGAGGATCAGTTCGAAATCCTCGCCGTCGGCCAGGGCATGATCGAGCGGACTGCGGCCGTCATCGGCCGCCATCCGGACGGCGTCGGGATGGATCGGCAGATCGGCCAGCCGCACGACCCCGCAGGTTCCACTGGCGGCCATCATCCGTCCGAGATCGAGCGAGAGGCCGTCGCTGCAGTCGATCGCGGCATGCACCGTGAAGCGGTCGGCGATCCCGAGGGCCTCGCGGCAGCGGGGCTCGACCGCCAGATGCCTGCCGAGCAGGCTGCCGCCGAACGCCCCCGTGACCAGGATCAGGTCGCCCGGACGGCCGCCGTCACGCCTCCAGGCCCGGCCCGGCGGCACGCTGCCGATGAGCGTCGTACTGATGACGAGCGGGCCATCCCAGGCGTTCGTATCGCCGCCGGCGAGCGTGACCTCATGTCGGGCGGCGAGGGCCGCCAGGCCCTCGTGAATGCCCCTGGCGATCGCGTCGCCACCCTTGCGGGGCAGGGCCACGGCCACGACCGCCGCCTCCGGACGCGAGCCCATCGCCGCCAGATCGCTGAGGCTCACGCCCAGTGCCTTGTGGCCGATCTGCCGGGGGGAGCAATCCGGGCCGAGCCGAAAATCGACCCCGTCCATCAGCATGTCGACGGTCACGACCGTCCGCCGCATCGCCGGCGGCCGAAGTACTGCGGCATCATCGCCGGGCGGCACCTCGAGCCGCGTGTCGGCGGGGATGCGGGCCAGCAGCCATTGAACGAAGTCGGTTTCCACGCAAACGAAGTCTACCCGCAGCGGGCCGAGCGTTCACCCGTGGCATCAACGCCGGATGATGTCGCTCGTGAGGTGGCCGAAGAGGGTTTCCCGGCCCCGCAGGACGTAGAACTTGATCGGGCCGAGGTTCTCCTCGTGGGCCTTGTCGAGCACGAAGCCGATGTTTTCGGCGGAGATCGTCTCCCAGACGTGGAGGCCGACGAGGATGTCGCCGCTCTTGATGCCCTGTTCGGCGGCCGGACCGCCTTCGCGGATCTCGCTCACCTGCAGGCCACCGCGGTAGCGGGCCTGCAGCTTCTGCACCCGTGCCGCCGGAACCTGGCTGATCCGCAGGCCGAGCTCCTGCCAGCACCGCTCCTCGATCGAGAGGTTCATCTGCCGGGCCTCGGCGAGCGCGAGTTCGATCCGCTCCTCGGCTCCGGCACGCAGCACGGTCACGGGCACGCTGTCGCCGACCTTGTGCCCGAGCATCGCCCGCTCGATGTCGAGCTGGCTTTGAACCGGCAGATCGCCGATGCTCGTGATCAGGTCGCCCGCCCGTACACCGACCGTCTCGGCCGGGCTCTGGCGGTGCACCGCCTCGACGATCACGCCTCGACTGCCATCCCCCTTGGCGACGATTCCGTGCCAGGTGCGATCGACCCGCTCGACCGAGAGCAGGTCGGTGACGATCGCCAGCGCCTTGTCCACCGGGATCGCGAAGCCGATGCCCTGGGCGCCCGCCCGGACGGCGACGTTGATCCCGATCATCTCGCCGTTGATGTTGAGCAGCGGGCCGCCGGAGTTGCCGGGGTTGATGCTGGCGTCTGTCTGGATCAGGTCCTCGTACTTCTGCGCCCGGCTCACCTCGACGTCCCGGTGAAGGGCCGAGATGATGCCCCGGGTCACGGTGTGCTCGTAGCCGTAGGCGTTTCCGAGGGCGAGCACCGTTTCGCCGATCATCAGGTCGCTCGAAGTGCCGATCGTGATCACCGGCAGCGGGGCGTCGTTGGAAACCTTGATCACGGCCAGATCGGTCCGCGGATCGTGGGACACGAGCGTCGCCGCCACGGTCTTGCCGGAGGCGAGCGTCACTTCGATCCTCCGCACTCCCTCGACGACATGGTAGTTGGTGATCACGTAGCCGCGGGCATCGATCACCACGCCCGTGCCCATGCCGTTGACCCGGCGCTGCTCGCCGTCAACGCCGTCGTCGCTGCTGGAGACGAGTTTTTGGCCGTGGATGTTGACCACGGAATCGCGGGTCGACTCGATGGCCCGCACGATGGCGGTGCGTCGGGATTCGTTCGCCTGACTGGTCGCGACTGCCGGGCCCGCAAGCAGGAGGGCAACGATCGGCAGGGCGACCCAACGACACCGCATGACGGACGTTCCCCGAAGCCCCCGGGCACCAGGCCGAAGTGCCGTTCCCATCGAGGCGAACGATTCGGCCAAGAGAGAGGATCGGACCTCCGGCTTCGACGATTCACCGGGGTTTCCCGGCAACGGCACAGTCTTCCAGGGGCTGGCGTCAGAGGGTGGGTGTGCCGCCGGTCCCGAAAAGCCTGCCGGCAGACGGGGATTTACTCATGCCGAGAGGACGGTTCGGAGGGGTTGTTCCGACCACCTGCAGGAGGGGTATTCTGGCCGATCAGAAGTGGCAGAAGTTGAAGCAGGAGAAACAGCCCGAGGACGGCGAGAACGGCAAACGGCCAGATCGATGCGATCCGCTCGCCGAAGCCCCAGCCCGCCTCTCGGGCGATGCCGCCGAGCAGGGTCGCCAGCAAGAGGACGAAGAGGGCCGCCAGGACGAGGCCGCAGCCGAGCGAGGCCATCGTCCCCTTGAACGTGCCCAGTTCGGAAAATTCCTCCTGATGGAGGTCGATGCCCCGCCCCTTGGCCACGCTCCGGGGCACGGTCTCGGCGAGCTCGATCGCCCGGGCGGCGTCGTCCCAGGTCGCCGGCCCCGGGGCGTCGTCGATCCGGGCCCGCGCGTCGCCGTGCAGCAGGCCGATGATGGCGTCACCGCGGTCGAACGGGAGCCGCTCCTCGTCGCCTCCGGGCTCGCGTCGCAGCCTCCACTCGGCCACCTGACCGTCCGGGATCTCGACACTGGTCGAGCCCTCGGCACCGACGAGCCTGATCGTCAGGCCGGCCGCACCGCCCCGCATCATCTGCCAGCGGAGCGGCACCTGGGCGGCCCCGCTGAAGCCGACCGAGAGGGTGCTCCAGACCCGCTCCGGGTCACCTCCTCCGAGCGTCGAAATCCGCTCCGGATCGCCGATCAGGCAGCGGACCAGGTCTGCATCCCGGGCCAGTTGGGCGAGCACGCTGTCGCGGGATCGGTCGGCCATGCTGCGGCTGTACTCGATCGCCTCGATGCCGCCGATCGGTCCACCGGCCGCCAGCGAGGCCGCGATCTCCCGGCGAAGGTTTGTCAGGAAGGGATGGAGCCGCTCCGGGAGGAAGGGAATCAGCCGGGCCCCGGAATCCCGGCGGATCATCTCGAGCTCGTAGGCGAACAGCATCGACATGTCGAGCGGCTGCGAGAGCAGGATCGTGCGGCCCGCCTGAACCAGCTTTCTGACGCCTTCCGCCCGCTGTTCGTTCCAGCCGTCGCGGCCGACGAGCACCGCATCGCTGCCCCGATGATCGACGATCGCCTCCCAGGCGTCGGCCCGTGGCACGCCCGCAAGCCGTGGGTCGGCGGCGACATCGCAGGCGAGCACGATCTCGTCGCCCCGCCGGCCGGCCGCATCGAGCAGCATGGCGATCTGGGGGTCGAATCCGAGGAGGGCGAGTTTCATTGATGGCATGGGGGAATTGTTTCCGGAGTCCGGCAAACCGACCAGTCTACGGCTCAGGATCGGGTTCGGCTGCCCGCCGAGCCCGGGCGGCTGGTAGGCTGAAAATTCCGCATCTGGAGGTCCCATCGATGAAGGCTGAAGTGATCGCGATCGGAGATGAACTGACGACGGGCCAGCGGCTCGACACGAACAGCCAGTGGATCTCCCGCGAACTGGCGATTCTCGGCATCCCGACCGGGTTTCATACGACGATCAGCGACTCGCTCGACGATGGTGTGGCCGCCTTCCGGCTCGCAATCGAGCGGGCCGACATCGTCATCGCCAGCGGCGGTCTCGGGCCGACGGCCGACGACCTGACCCGCGACGTGCTGGCGCTGGTGGCCCGCGAGCCGCTCGAGTTCTCGGCCGAGGCACTCGTCGCCGTCGAGGCGATGTTTGCCAGGCGGGCCGCCCCGATGCCCGAAAGCAATCGACGGCAGGCGCTGTTTCCCAGGACGAGCAGGATCATCCCAAACCCCACGGGCACCGCGCCGGGGATCGACATCCTGATCCCTCGGCGGCCCGACTCGGCCCAGGCAGCATCCGGTCCGACGATATCGACGCCGACTGGAACTGGGCAGGGGGGCGAGGCGATCTGCCGGGTCTTCGCCCTGCCGGGGGTGCCGTCGGAGATGAAATTGATGTGGCAGGAGACCGTGCGGCCGACGCTGCTCTCGCTCCTGCCCGATGCCGCCACGATCATGTTTCGACGGATCAAGTGCTTCGGCGCGGGAGAGAGCGCGGTCGAGGCGATGCTCCCCGACATGATCAGCCGCGGCCGGGATCCGCTCGTCGGAATCACGGCCCACGAGGCCACGATCACGCTGCGAATCGTGGCCCGCGGCCGGGATGAGGCGGCCTGTCTGGCGAAGATCGCGCCCACGGAGGCCACGATCCGGGAGTGCCTCGGCGATCTCGTCTACGGTGTCGAGGAGGACGAGATCGAGGACGCGGCGCTCGCGGCCGTGGCCGCGGGCTCGGCAACGCTCGCGACCGTCGAGATCGCGACCCAGGGGCAGGTGGCCGCCATGCTGTCGCAGGCCCAGGCGAGGCGGACGCCCTCAGTCCTCCGCGGCGGTATCGTACTGCCGGCGATCGAGGGGCGGCAGTCGTTGGCCGACCTCGCGGGATGGGTGCGCAGCCAGTTCCATGCGACTCACGGGCTGGCCGTCGGTCCGGCCCTGTCGGACTCCGGCACGGAGACCGTGGAGATCCTGCTCGTCGGCCCGAAAGGTCGGCAAGCGGCCACACACAGGCTCGGAGGTGCGGGCACGCTGCGGCTCTCCCGGGCGGCCAAGACCGCGATCGACCTGGTGCGGAAGAGCGTAGACTGACATCTTCGCGACCGCCGCGACACGAGCCCATCCGGGCCGTCGCCTCGGCCGGAGAACCTTTGTAACGTCACCAGTCCGATGGCTATCTCTCATGGCTCCCACTGATTCCAGCGGACCCTCCCGGCGCACGGTGTTCCTGACGCTCGGCCTGGCGGCGCTCGTCGGCATGATCACGTTTCCCGCGTTCATGGGGCGGATCCAGTATGCCCGCACCCGGGCGGAACTGGCCGCGATCCGCGATGCGGCCGCCGGGAGCGAACTGGCGTCGGTGGGCAAACTTTTCACCACGCTCGCCCGGGTGATCGGGCCGGCGGTCGTCAACGTGACCTCCAGCCGGCGGGTGCTCGCAAGCGCCGACGAGATCGAGGCCCTCAGCGGCGGATCGCCCCACGCCGCGACCGATGAATCCGTGGGATCGGGCGTGATCATCGACCCGGAAGGCACGATCGTCACCAACTACCATGTCGTCGCCCGGAGCGAGGAGATCGTGGTCACGCTCGCCGACGGCCGCCGCTTCGATGCCGAACTCATCGGGGCCGATGCGGCCACCGACATGGCCGTTCTCAAGATCGAGGCCCACGACCTGCCCAAGGCCGACTGGGGCGATAGCGACTCGGTCGAGGTGGGGGAGATGGTCTGGGCGATCGGCAATCCGTTCGGCCTCGACCGCACGCTCACCTACGGGATCGTGAGCGCGGTCGGCCGCCGCGGTGTGCTGGAAAACCCGTTGCAGGAGTTTCTTCAGACCGATGCCGCGATCAATCCGGGCAATTCGGGCGGGCCGCTCGTGGACGTCCACGGGCACGTGATGGGAATCACGACGGCGATCGTCGGCAAGGATTACAGCGGCATCGGCTTCGCGATCCCGAGCAACACCGCCCGAACCGTCACCGACGAGATCCGCCGCACGGGCCACGTCGAGCGGGGCTATCTCGGAATGGCGCTGGCGGTGGTCCAGTCGGCGATCAACGGCGCGGTCGTCGTGGCCGTCGAGCCACGGTCGCCCGCGGCCCTCGCCGGCGTTCAGCCCGGCGACGTGGTCGTCTCCTACGACGGCCAGCCGATCGCCGCCCCATCAGCCCTGGTGCTGCTCCTGACACGATCGCCGATCGGCACCGAGGTACCGATCGAGATCCTCCGCGGCGATCGACGGCTCACGATCACCGTCCACGTCGGCCGCCGGCCACACGAGCAGTGAGGCTGGTTTCACGCACAATCTCGGAATCGGGCCGAATTGCTTGGCCGGCTCCGCCGGCTGACTGGAACCCGGGCCTCCGGCCCTGTCCGATGTGGGACAGGCTTCAGCCTGTCAGGTTTGGCCGGTGTCTTTCGGATCGTCGTCGAGGAACTTCGTGAAGTTGAAGTCGCCGTCACTGCCGCCGAAGCCGAAGTTGAACTCATCCTTGTCGGCTGCCGGGGGAGTGGGTTCGGGCTTCGGCTGCTCGTCGGCCGGGGGACGCTCGACCGGCGTGCCCTGCGGTCGGCCGCGGAGCTTCGCCGAGATGCCCGTCAGCCATTCGGTCGTGGGGAAGCTGTAGGGACGGAACTTTTCGAAGGTCGACGTCTCCTCGTGGATGAACAGGGCCCGCTGGGGACCGAGTTTTCCGGCCAGCGGACTGTCGATCAGCTGGCTCGAATCGGACTGGCTCATCTGGAACAGCACCCGGAGTTCGAACTCCTTGAGCGTGCTGCGTTCGAACGTCCGCATCAGGTTGGTGAGCGAATCGCACCAGACGATCGTGTGGATGCCCACGGTCGGTCCGTCCCGCAGGACGGTGTTGAAATCCTGGGCCGGCCCCGCCTTCTTGTCGCCGCCGCCGAAGGAAAAACCGAAGTCGCCGTCGGCCTTGCGGAGTTCGCGAAACCGGGCGAGATCGCGGATCACGACGAATACCCCCTCGCCGTCCAAGACCTGATTGTCGAGCCGCCGCTGCACCTCCGCGGCCAGCCGCTCGAAGGTCGCGGCCACGCCGAGCCGTCCGGCCACCTCGACCTCGTGAGGCAGATGCTGGGGGAGTTGCGAAAGGAGGAACTCCGGTTTCTCCTCCGCGATTGCCGGCTCGAGCAGGACGAACCGGGCGGGCCGACCCATCGCACCGCCGCGGTGCGGATCGTGGCAGGCGGCCAGGCTCACCATCGCCATCGCCAGAAGGCTCGTGCCCAGATCCTCCCGCTGGCCGACGATCAGCATGTTGGCCCCGCCCTGGCGACGGAAGATGGCGGCCGTCGGATCCTTGATGGCGATCGCATCCCCCATCCAGGCCAGCGGGGCCGTGAGGTCGCGGCCGTGCACGGTCTGTGAGGCAAGCAGTTCGTCGAGCAGGGGATTGCCCGCCGGATCGGCCGCCTGGTTGCCGTCGAAGACCATGCAGGGCACCGGCGGGATGTCGGTTCGCCGGTCGGCCAGACGCCGCAGCGAGCCCAGATACCGCTCCCGGCGTTCGTCGTTGAGAAACACGACCTGGAACGGGTTGTTGCCGGCCACCATGCCGTTGGCGTCGTTGTAGATCGCCTCGCCGGGTCGCGTCAAAAGCCGGGCGGCGGTGTTGTCCTCGCTGAGAATCAGGCTGGAGTCGGCCTCGTTGCACTGCAGCGCGACCCGCACCGCCATCTGGCCCATCGTGGCCCGCGGCAGGCTGTATGAGCCGCCGAGCGTCTGCGAGCCGAGCAGCACGTGCATACCGAAGGCACGGCCCTGGCGGACGAGCCGGTCGAGGATCAGCGACGCCTCCTGGGCGAGCTTGTCGTCCTCGACGAAGATCTCCTGAAACTCGTCGATGATGAGCAGGATCCGCGGCATCGGATCGGCGTGGCCGGTGGCCCGGAATCCGGCCACGTCCTGGACCGCGAGGTCGCGGAACAGGTCGCCGCGGCGCTTCAGCTCGCGGTCGAGCTGTTCGAGAACCGAGAGGCCGAACTCCCGCTCGCTCTCGATGGCGATGACGCGGGCATGCGGCAGCTTGTAGTGGTCGTAGAGCTTGAACTCGACGCCCTTCTTGAAGTCGATGAGATAGAACTGGATCTCGTTGGGGCTGTACTGCAGCGCGAGGCTGGTGATCATCGCGTGCATCAGCGTCGACTTGCCGGAGCCCGTCTTGCCGGCGATCAGCACATGCTGGCTCGTCCCCTTGCCGAGCTTGAGGTATTGCAGTTTCTTGGCTCCCGCCGGGCCGAGCGGCGCGAGCACCTCGCCCGCCGTGCTCCCCTTCCACCAGTCCTCCTCCTTCGGCGCGACACGGTCGAACGGCACCTCGACCCGCTTTGCCGCCTTGGCCGCCTTCCCGACCCGCTGGATGATCTGGGTGAAGACCTCGTCGGACGGGGCCTGCTCGACGGCCAACGGCCACCTCGAGAACTCCGGGTCGTTCCAGGTGAAACTGCCGTCCTTGAGGACCAGCGTGGTGGCGTGCTTCTCGATCTCGGCGATGCTGAAGTTTGCCGGCATACCCTGCTTGGTGTCGATCGAGACGATCACGTAAACGCCGCAGCGGGCGCCGCTGGCGGCGATGCTCGAGAGCCGGCGGGCGGCGGTCTCGGTGAAGTTGGCGGGGAAGTTGGCGACCACGATGAACCGGAAGGGCTCCGGCACCTCGGCGTCGGCGTTGTAGGCGCCGATCGACTCGTATTCATTCCGCAGATACTTCTGGATCACCACCTCCATCTGCTCGGTGACGTCGGCTAGACGCTGGTCGATCTGCTGCGGCTCCGTCCAGATCCGGCTGGTGACGAGCAATTCGTCGTGATCGGCGAGGTGCATGAAGCCCGCGAACTGCTCGCCGAGGCCGAGGGGATCGATGATCGTGAACCGGCTCTGACCGGCGGGAATGCCCGAGGCGATCCGCAGCATCAGGGCCTGCATCATCGCGGAGGCCGTTTCCTGCTGGTCGGCCGTGGTCTTGATCAGGAGCGAGGCGTCGATCGGGAATGGGAGGATTGCGGGCTGCCTCCACTCGATCGGGCCGAATGCGTTGAGCTCCTCCCGCGACGACACGCCCCCGGGCAGTTTGGCAAGTGACAGGTTCGACGCGCCGAAGCGGAGGCCCGGCGGAGTCTTCGTCGGCAGCGGCACGTCGTCACGGGCGAGTTCGTCCCAGGTGGGGAATGCCTCGTGGTCGATCCGCACGGCCTCGTCGGCGATCGCCGCAGCCCCGCTGCGGACCTGCTTCCAGCGGGCCGTCATCTCGCGCCAGCGGCGGTCGCGCTGCTCGTCGGCTGCCGTGAGCCGCTCCTCCCGGAGCCGCTCGAGCTTGGCGACGTCCTCGTTGCAGCTGGTGGCGAGCGCCGCCAGCCGGGGCGGATACTTCTTCTCGGCCGCCTCGCGGCCGCTGTCACGCTTGCCGGCGATGGCCAGGGTGGCCGACTCGTATTTCGCCTTCAGGTCGGCCGCCTGCTTGTCCCGCTTGGCGAGCATCTCGGCCAGCCGCTGCTCGACCCGCCTTCGACGCTCAGTCTCGTCGCTTGCAAACCGCTCGTCGCACTGCCTGAGCTGGGCGTCCCGCCTGTCGGCGATGAATCCCGTTCCGAGCCGGACGGTCTGGCGGGTGTCGGCGATCGACCGCTCCAGGTCCTGTCGCCGGGTCGTCACCTGTTCGCGGGCCCGCCTGCGGAGCCGGCCGATCAGCCAGAGGCCCAGGCCCAGGCCGAGGGCGAGCAGGCCGCCGAATGCGCCGCCGGCGGCGGAGACCCTGGTCGCCATCTCTCCGGCGAGCAGGAAAAAAACCGCGGCTGCCGCGGCGAGTCCGAGCAGGATCGGCAGCAGAATCGCCGCCGTCAACGTGCCGCCCGAGAACGCCGTCCGGGCGGCCTTGGAGTCGACGATCGCGGCACAGGCGTCGGCAAGCGCGGTCCGGAGCTGCTCAATCGTGGTCAGCACCTCGGCTCCGACCGATACCGCTTCGGTCGCCGGCTCCGATGAGGCTGCGTCGGCCTCGGGCTCGGCCGGGGTGTCGGCTGGTTCTGGAATCTTCACGCCCCAGGAGGCGAGTGCCTTGCGGGTCTTCGCATCGGCCTCGTCGCAGATTTCGAGCGTCTTTTTCAGGTCCTTCTCGGCCTTCATGAAGAGCCGCACCGGATCCTGCCGCTTCTCCTTGAACACCTCCCTGTAGGACCCCTCCTCAAACTCTGAATCCTCACGGAGCTTCTGGTCCTGCTGCTTCCAGGTGCGTTCGATGGAGGTCGAAAACGAGGCCCGCTGCTCGTCGAGCTTCTTCTGCTCCGCGACGGCCGTCGCCGCGATCTTCTGCACGACCGCGGCATACTCCTTCTTGCCGGCCTCGATCTCGCGGGCATACCTGGCGCGCGTGGCGGCCAGGTCCTTCTGGGCCGCCGCCTCGACCGCCCGCCGCTGCCCGTCGTGTTCGGCCAGGATCTCCTGCTCGAGCCTTGAGCGGATCGCCGCCTCCCGGCGCAGGAGGTCGATCTGGGACCGCAGCAGGTCGCGATCGTAGGCCGTGGCTGGCCTCTCCATCGCAGTCTGGCCGGGAGTCGTTTCGGTCGTGGGCTGGGCTGATGCCATGGTGGCGTCCGGGACGGGCGGATGAGAATGGGATGACTCGGCGGCCTGCGGTCAGGTGTCGGCCACGTCGCGGGCGGCCCTCGCGAGCACTTCGGCCAGTCGGCCCACCGCCTCGAGCGTCTGCTTGACGTCGGGCATCAAGGGCTCGATGTGCTCCTTGTGGAAGGCCTTGCTGGTGCCGTCGCGCCAGGTCTCCTTGGCCTCCTCCCACTTGAGGTCGAGCTGCTTGAGTGCGAGGGCCATCTTGGCGGCACCGCTGGAGAGGTCGAAGTGCTTCATGCCTGGGGCTCCGGCTGACGCCCGGCGTCGGCCTGGCCGTCTCCCCCGCGGGCCGGCGGTTCATCGGTCTGCCGGGTCACCGCCGCCGCTCCGCCGACACCACTCGATGCCGACGAGGGCCGGGGGCCGGAGACCTCGCGATAGGCGTCGAGCGCCTTGAGCATCCGTTCGATGTTGGCCATCGCCTTCGGGCAGTCGACGTCGACCACCTCGCGGAAGTGGACCAGTCGGACGCAGGTCTCCCGATACTGCTGCAGCACCACGGGGGTCCAGCGACGGACGGCCTCCGCCTTCTCCTCTGCATTGGCCAGCCGGGCCCTGGCCTTCTCCAGATTCTTCTTCTCCTCGATGCAGGAAGGCTGGTTGTTGCCGACCTTCTTGAAGGCCCGGCAGTGTTCCAGATCCTTGATCGCGTCATTGACCATGTCGCTGGCGCGGCGGACCTCCGCCTTCCAGTAGGCCGCCCTGTCGACGGTGATGTAATCGACGGCCCGCCGGCCCTCCAGTTCGACCTCGGCGAGCGCCTGGGCCGTCTCGTGGGCGTAGGAGGCCAACGCGGCCTTCACGAACGCCAGCGTGTCGATCGATTTGACGTCTGCCTGTGTCGACATTCCGTTCCGCTCAGCGTTGCTGCTGGTATTCCTCGACCCGTTCAGCCTTGCGGATCAGGTAGGGAACGTATTCGCCGGTCGACTCCACGAAGCGGGAGAAGGTGCTGAGCTGCTGCTCGAACTCCTCCTGAAACTTCTGATGCTCCTGATCCCGCCAGGAGGCACCCAGGGCCGCGAGTTGCCGCTGCACGGTCTGCATCTGGGTCATCACCTCGGTGCTGAAGTGCCGCAGGCGGCCGGCAAACCGGCGCAATTCCTGCGGGTCGACGATCGCCTGTCCCATGTTCGAAACTCCCCTCTGGTGTGTTCGTGCGTCACCGGAACGGGTCGGGTGGACCGGTATGCCGATCGATCGCATCGAACAAATGCATCTTATCGTCCGGGACGGTGGCTTGGACAGCCGCGCTGCCGGGATTGCGAGGAGGCCGCTGGAACTGACGACCCGGCCCCGGCAGTTTGCAACCGGACCGCTGGGAATGCGGCGCACGGCAACGTAGACTCCCACGCCACCCCGGAGCGCCCGAGCATGACCCATCCCGCCGCCAGACCCCCGTCTTCACAGCCCGCGGAGGAGGTCTCCCTCGAGCCCTCCAAGGGCTGGCACGTGACCCACAGTTTTTACAGGTTCGACCGGGGCGTCCTGGCGGCGATGCCGCCCGCCGCCCGGGCGGATGGGTTTGCCGCATTCGTCGCCGCCCTCGACCCCGCCGGACCGGGGGCTCCGCGGCGGCTGCAGGGCTGGATCGTGCCGGGTCACAAGGCCGACTTCGGCGTGATGGCGATGGACCCGTCGCCGATGCTGGTGGAGGAGGTTCATCAGCGGCTCCTCGCCGGGCCCTTGGGGCCGGCGCTCGTGCCGACCTACTCGTTCGTCGGCCTGACGGAGGTGAGCGAATACGTGCCCACGGTCGAGCAGTATGCCCAGCGGCTACTCGAGGAAGGGGAGGTCGCCGACAGCCCGTCCTACAAGGCGAAGGTGCAGGGCTATGCCTCCCGCGAGGAGGCGATGCGGCGGGCCCGGATCGAGCCCGACCTGCCCCCGTGGCCCAACGCCTGCTTCTACCCGATGAACAAGAAGCGGAAGGTCGGTGAAAACTGGTTCTCGCTGCCCTGGGCCGAGCGGAGCCGGCTGATGGCCGAGCATGGCAGGACGGGCATGTCGTTCGGCGGCAGGGTGACGCAGCTGATCACGGTGAGCGTCGGGCTCGACGACTGGGAGTGGGGCGTGACCCTCTGGGCTCGGCGGCCCGACTTCCTCAAGGACATCGTCTACAAGATGCGGTTCGACGAGGCGAGCGCCCGCTACGCCGAGTTTGGACCGTTCTACGTCGGCTACGTGGCGACCGCGGAACAGATTCTCGAACACTGCCGCCTCAGGTAGGGGCCGCCCTGTCTGGGTGGTTCTGGTCCGTCGCCGGCTTCGGCCGCGATTACCTGGCTGCCCCGAGCAGGATCTCGACCTCGGTGCCCTGGGGCGGCACCCGGCCTTCGAAGACCTCGAACAGGAGCGCCTCGTTCGACTGCGAACTCTCGATCGGAAGGTCGAGCATCGCCGAGGGGAAGTTGGAGACGCAGATCAGGTCGCCACCGTCGGCCTGGTAATACTCCTTGCCGTCGCTGGGGTCGGTCCAAAAGTCGCTCCCGGAGAACACCCAGTCGTGTTTCATCGCGCTGCCGTCCCGGGTGTCACGGATCCAGTCCTGGGCGGGGCAGTCGTGGGCCGTCCCTGAGTCGTCCCTCCAGCGCATCCGAACGCTGACCCTCGGCCCCGAGGCGGCCGCGTAGACGGGCTCGAAGGAAACCGGTTTCCCGGGCTCCAGGCCGATCGCCAGCAGGGCCGTGTGGACGAGCCTCGCCGTGGCCCGGGTGGCCACGATCGATTCGTGCTCCTTGGTCTTTTCCGGACAGGCGAAGAACTCGATCGGTCCCCTGTCGAGGGCGATCCTCCCGCCCACCACGACCTCGCGGCGTCCGGGATCGATCCAGACCTCCTCGGTCGGTGAGAGCCGTTTCAACTCGGGATGACGCTCCGCTCCCAGCAGGCTCGATGCCATTCCAGCCGCCAGCAGGGCGGCCGCTCCCGAGAGACGCAGGATCGTCGAGACCGCTTGCATGTTGCACCCCGTGGATGGTGGCAAATTCCTCCGTTACGATACCGCCTTCGACGGCCGGCGACGAACCTGACCAGCGACCGTCCCCCGACCTCCGCGACAGGGAACACCCATGCCGGCGACCAGAAAGAAGAAATCCCCAAAGACGGGCCCGGAGACGACCCCGGCAGCCACCGCGTCCGAGGCTTCGGAGGCCGCGAAGCCGGCGCTGGTTTCCCGGACGGCTGGATCGCGGGAGCCGCAGCGGGTGAAGCCGCGGGAAGCCGCCCGTCGAATTCGGTCGCTTGCCGAACTGAGCGAGTCGCTCGACGCACGTCGTCGGCTGCGACAGTTGGCCAAACAGATCGCCGACGGCCCGCGGGACGTTCGCGGGATCGCCTTCATCGAGGGGAAACTCGGCGACACGCTCGACGAGGCGGCCGCCTGCCCGATCCTGCGGGAGCAGTGGCTGGCCTGCGAGGCCGCGACCTGGGGGCTCGCCTGGCTGGCCCGCACCCGCCGGGCCGGTGGCTCGGCGGGCGGGCTTCTGGAGCGGCTCGTGCGAATGGCACGCTCGGCCGGCGACGGCCTGCAGTCGCGGGACACGGCCTCAGCCCGGTTCGTCGTGGCGCTCGCCCGGCTGTTCTGCGACATCGAAGCCTGTCGCTGCCTGGAGAAGGAGGCCACGGCCGCGCTCGAGGAGGAGATCGGGAGACTCGTCTCGGAGGATGGGGTGGTGACCGTGGCCGCGACCTCCGGCGGCGGCTCGGCAGCGGCCGTGGATCGGGTCGCCCGCTGGGCCGCCGTTCGGGATCTGGCTCTCTCGACCGGGGGTCCGTTGCCCTGGAGCGATTCGGCCGATGCCCGCTGGACGCTCGCCGTTCGCACCGGGCTGCGGCTGCTCGGCAGCCAGGGCAGGATCCTTTCTGGAGCCGGTCGGCTGCCGGCGTCGTTTTCAGAAATGCTGCTCGATGCGGCCGATGCCGACCTGAAGTCGTCCGTTGGCCGGACGGCCGACGCACTGCGGAAGCCGCCGAAGGACGCCGCGGCCGGCCGCTCGAAGCGACTCATGCCCCGCGATCTGCATTCTGTCGACGCGGCCACCGCGATCCTGCGGACCGGCTGGGGCCGCGACGCTCTCCGGCTGATGATCGACTATCGCCATCCCACACCGCGTCTGGAACTTGCCACCGGCGAGCGGCTGCTGGTCGACGGTCCATGGCAGTGGAGGGTGTCGCTCGACGGCCGCCCGCTCGAGGCGGAGGGCCCCTGGACGCTCTCCGGCTTCGAGTCCGACGGCAAGGCGACGTTTCTCGAGATCGTCGCGCCGTTGGCCGGCGGAATTCAGCTCGAGCGCAAGCTGGTGCTGCTGCCGCAGGATCGGGTGCTCGTGCTCTCGGACGGCCTCACGGCGGGATCCCCGCCGGCGGGCCGCACGCTCCGCTACGAGGGATTCCTGCCGACCGGCAGTTCGCTCGAGTCGGAGCAGGCCGATGAGACCCGGGAGGCGATGGTCTACGACACCTCGATGCGGATGATGGTGATCCCCCTGGCGTTGCCGGAATGGACGGCTGCATCGGCGGCCGGCAGCTTCTCCGCAACGGCCGACGGCCTGGCACTGACGCAGGAGTCGCTCGGCGGCCGGCTTTACGCCCCGCTCTGGATCGACTGCGATCCGGCCCGGTTCGGCCGACAGGTGACCTGGCGTCAGCTCACTGTCGCCGACACGCGGATCAACCTCCCCAGGCATCAGGCGGCCGGCTTTCGGGTGCAGACCGGACTCGAGCAGTGGCTGCTCTACCGGTCGCTCGACACCCCGCGGAACCGGACCGTTCTGGGCTGCAACCTGTCGTGTGAGTTCCTGCTCGGGCGGATCGGCCGCAAGGGTGTCGTGTCGCGGACGCTCGAGATCCAATGAGCCGCCGTTGGCACGATGGCTGAACCAGACGGACTTCAGGCACGGGTGCGGGCAAACCTGGCTGCGGTGCAGGATCAGGTCGGGAACGCCTGCCGGCTGGCCGGACGTGATCCCGGCGAGGTCTGCCTCGTCGGTGTGACGAAATACGTCTCCGCCGAAGCGACGCGGGCGGTGCTCGAGGCAGGATGCCGCGATCTCGGGGAAAGCCGCCCGCAGGCGCTCTGGGCGAAGGCGGATGCCCTGGCCGCGGTCGAGCCCTCACCCCGCTGGCACATGATCGGCCACCTGCAACGGAACAAGGTCCAGCGAACCGTGGGCCTGGTCTCGCTGCTGCACTCGCTCGACAGCCTGCGGCTGCTGGAGGCGGTCGAGGCCGAGGCCGCCCGCGTCGGCCGGCCGTGCGACGCGCTCGTCGAGGTAAACATCTCCGCCGAGCCGAACAGGACCGGCATCCCGGCCGCCGAACTGGCCGGGATGCTCGCCCGGGCGGCCGATTGCCGGCACGTTCGAATCCGGGGGCTGATGGGAATGGCGACCGCGGCGGACGGCCCCGATGCGTCCGCAGTCGTCCGCGGTCAATTCGCCAGGCTGCGCGAACTCCGCGACGCGACCCGACTCTCGCTGCCGACGACGATGCAGCTCGAAGAACTCTCGATGGGGATGAGCGGCGACTTCGTCGAGGCGATCCTGGAAGGGGCCACGATCATCCGCATCGGCTCCGCCCTCTGGGAGGGCGTGGAGTCGTGACAGGCTAGCCAAAGCGGGCAGGGGCAGATCACGGCAGGACGCCGTCGAGATCCGACGGCTCAGTCCTCGAACTTGACCTCGAGAATCTCGAACTTCATCGTTCCGGCGGGGACGTCGATCGAGACTTTTTCGCCGACCTTGCGACCGAGAAGACCCTGAGCCAGCGGGCTGGCGACGTTGATCTTGCCGGCGTCGTAGTCCTCCTCGCCCGCCCCGACGAGGATGAAGACCTCCTCGTCGCCGAACTTCAGATCCTTGACCACGACCGTCGATCCGAAGACGACCTCGTCGGTCGCCTCCTTGGGCCGCTCCACGATCACCGCCCGGGCCAGTTTGTCGGCGAGCATGTTGATCTTGGCCTGCATCATCCCCTGGCTCTCGCGGGCCCCGTGATACTCGGCGTTTTCGCTGAGGTCTCCCTCGCTGCGGGCGGCCGCGACCTGCTGGGCGAGCCGCGGCATCTCGACGGTGTTGAGGTGGTCGACCTCGGCCTTGAGTTTCTCGTAGCCGGCGCGGGTCATCGGAATTCGGTCTGACATGGCTGTCCTCGAAGAGACGAAAAATGGAATCCGGCGGGCGATGTCGTGGCAGGGGGCGACGTCGTTGGACGGAAGGCTAGCGAACCAGGTAAAGCAGGCATCCGCAGCTGCGACAGGGAACGACCCGCCCCATCGAGAGTTCCGCGAGCATGTTGCCGGTCAGCTGCTGGAAGCAGCCACCGCAGCTCTCCCCCTCGACGGCCGCCATGCCGTCCGCCCCCTTACTCTTGACGATCCGGTGGTAGACGTCCCGCGAGTCGGCCGGAAGCTCCAGTTCGGCTGCGTCGAGGTCGGCCTTGATTCTCGCCACCTCCTTTTCGAGGTGGGAAGTCTCGCCGTCGACCTTGGCCTTCACGTCGGCGAGCGTCTTCTTGACCGACGCAATCCTGGTCTCACCGGGGGGAATCTTTTGCTTGACGCGGTCGAGCGACTCGAGCGACTCCAGAATCTCGTCCTCGAGCACCTTGGTCGCCATCCTGTCGGCCGCGATCTGGTCCCGGAGGGTCTGGTATTCGCGATTGGTCTTGCAGGCGTTGAGCTTTCCCTCAAGGTCGAGGATCTTGGATTCGGCCGACCGCAGCTGGAGCTGCTTCTGATCGACCGTCATCTTCGCCTTCTTCAGCTCCTCCTGGTTTGCCGCCTGCTCCGCCTCGGCGATCTGCAGCTGCCGGCCGCCGGCGACGAGTTGCCGCGGGCCGGCTGCCAGCTGGTCGTGCAGGTCGGCGAGCTGCCTGTGCAGCCGGTGCAGCGTGCGGAGGGCATCGGCGGAGACGGCGAGGGCCATGTGGAGGTTCCCGGGGACCGGCTGCCCGAATCGGCGGCCGGTCCCCGAGTTTACCAGACTTTCAGGCCCGCGTGGAGCGTGCTCAGCCAGTCGCACCACTGAGAAACGACTCGAGCTGCTTGGACCGCACGGGGTGCTGCAGCTTCTTCACCGCCTTGGCCTCGATCTGCCGGACCCGCTCCCGGGTGACGCGGAAGATCCGGCCCACCTCTTCGAGCGTGTAGGTGTATCCGTCCGTGAGACCGTACCGCAGGCGGATGATCTCCCGCTCCCGGTAGGTGAGGGTCTTGAGCAGTGATTCGATCCGGTCCTTGAGCAGGCCGTTGGTGGTGGCCTGGGTCGGGCTCTCGGTGGTCTGGTCCTCGACAAACTCGCTGAAGCTCGCATCCTCGCTCTCGCCGATCGGACGGTCGAGGCTCATCGGCTGGCGGCCCATTTCGATCACCCGGCGGGCCTCCTCGAGGCCGACCTCGGCAGCCGCCGCGATCTCCTCCACCGTCGGCTCGCGGCCGAACTCATGGAGCAGCTTCTTGGCCGTCGTCCGCAGCTTCGAGAGCACGTCGATCATGTGGACCGGGATTCGGATCGTCCGCGACTGGTCGGCGATCGCCCGGGTGATCGCCTGCCGGATCCACCAGGTCGCATAGGTCGAGAACTTGAAGCCGCGGCGGTATTCATACTTGTCGACGGCCCGCATCAGTCCCGTGTTGCCCTCTTGGATGAGATCGAGGAAGGAGAGGCCGCGGTTGCGGTACTTCTTGGCGATCGAGACGACGAGCCGGAGGTTGGCGGCCGAAAGATTCCGCTTCGCTCCCTCGTACTCCTGCTGCAGCTTGTCGAGCATCCCCACGCGGCGGCGGAGCGACCGCGGGCTCTCGAGCGTCGAGAGCATCAGGTCGCGAAGTTCCTTGCGCATATCGGCCCGGTCGTCCCGGCAGCCCTCGCCGTGGGCCATCACCCGGAGGTCCTGCTGGATGCGATCCATCCGTGACGACATGCCCCGCAGCAGCTTCATCAGCGGCTGGACCCGCCTGGTGCGCAGGCTCAATTCCTCGACGAGCGTCAGCGACTTGGCCCGGTTGCGGCGGAACCGCTCGCGGGCGGCGGCCGCCTCCGAGGGCTGGGTCCGCTTGCTGATCAGGAGTCGGAAATCGGCCTTGCCCTGGGCGATCAGGTGATCGAGTGTCGCAAGGTTGTGCGGCATCCGGGCCTGAATCTGCTCCTTCGTGAGCCGCTCTGTGAGCGAGACCTTGATCGTGCGGTCGAAGGGGAGCGCTCCCTCGTGCACGCGACGGAGCGTTTCGACCGTGGTCTGCATCGAATAGGAGCAGCCGAGGATCGCCCGACGGAACCGCTTTCGGGTCACCTCGATACGCTTGGCAAGCGAGATCTCCTCCTGCCGCGTGAGCAGCGGGATCTCGGCCATCTGGGCGAGGTACATCCGGATCGGATCGTTGGCTGCGTTGGACGGGGCGGTGGTGATCGCCTCGTCGCGACGGGGCTTCTGCTCGGCCGCCCTCGGGGCCGCGGCGGGCGTCTCGATCTCGCCCTCCGGCTCGGCCACGGGAGGCGTGTCGACGAGGTCGATGCCCTGCTCCTCGAGCGCCACGAGGAGCGCGTCGATCTTCTCGGGATCGACCGCCTCGTCGGGGAGGTAGCCGTTCACCTGATCGAACGTGAGGTAGCCCTGCGACCGCCCGAGGGCGATCAGGGTGGACAGCTCGGCGTCGTGGTGGGGCCCGGAGGTGGAAGTCATCGTCGTCTTGGCCATGCGAGGTCTCCTTTCCATCGTACCGTCACTCGCGCACCGCCCCCCGACGCCACCGGCCCGAGGGCCGGAGAAACGCCGATTGCAGCGACGAGACGGGCATCCTCACCCATCCTTGGGATCGGACATGCCCTGAACAGCCCGCCGTTGGGCGACGAGCTGCTCCAGAAGAGCCGCCTCCGAGCCGGGATCCAGCCGGGAGGATTTCAGTGCCATGGCGCTCGCATGCGCCTGCCGCTGGGCGGAGCGGCGTCGCAGGGCGTCCTCGAGATGTCGGAGCCGCTCCAGGGGGTCGACGCCACGACCGGATGTCGCGTCGTCAACCGCCACGAGCAGGCTCTGCAGACCGGGATCGGTGAGTTCGAGTAGCAGGCCGGAGAGGGCGACCGACCGGCCGTCGTCGTGCATTCTCGTTGCCGCCGCGAGGACGGCCCGACCCTCGGCAGTTTCGAGCTCGGCGGGGTCGACGCCGCGGACGATGAGGCCGGCGCTGTCGGGAACGCCCACGAGCACCTCGATCACCTCGCGATCCCAGGCGGGCATTCGCTTCATCGAGGGGGATGGCAGGGCGGCGGGATCGTCGGCCGTTCGCGACGGTCGGCTTGCCCGCAGGGCATCGAGCCGCTTTTGCAATGCCTCGCGGGAGAGGCCGAAGCGACGGGAGAGTCGGCCGAGCACCTGATCGGTCCGGAGCATCTGCTGCGATGGACTGACTGGCGAGAGCGTCGAGACGCTGGCGAGTGCCTTGAGCACACTCTCGACGGCCTCGAGCGCCGCATCGTCGCCGGGCCGGCCGGCCAGTTTCGCGACCGCCTCGTCGAGCCGGTAATCGAGCGGATCGATGGCCTCGGCGATCAGCGACTCGAAGGCCTCGCGGCCCCGCTCGAGGACGAACTCGCAGGGATCGACCCCCTGCGGCAGTCTGGCGATCCGCAGGTCGATCGGCTCGGCCAGGATCACGTCGAGGATTTCGTCGGCCCGGCGTCGGCCCGCATCGTCGCCGTCGAGCACGAGTACGATCCGCTCGGCGTAGCGGCGGAGCAGTTTGGCGTGCCGCTCGCCGAGCGCGGTTCCCAGCACGGCGACCACGTCGTCGATTCCGGCCTGCCGGGCCGCGAGGCAATCGGTGTAGCCCTCGACAACGATCGCGCGGTGAGAGCGGCTCATCGCATCGCGTGCGGTGTCGAGGCCGTAGAGCATCGAACTCTTGGAGAACAGCGGCGTCTCGGGGGAGTTGATGTATTTGGCGGCATCGGGTGCGGCACCGGGGATCACCCTGCCACCGAAGGCGACGCAGCGGGAGAGCGGGTCGCGGATCGGAAAGATCACCCTGTCGCGAAACCGGTCGTAGTGGCCCGAGCGATCCTGCCGCTCGACCGCCAAGCCGGTCCTGAGCAGCGTGTCGGTGGCGATGCCGGCCGCCGAGGCCTGCCTCAGCAGCCAGTCCCAGGATGCCGGGGCGTAGCCGAGTTGAAACCGCGAGATCGTGTCGGGGGTGAGCCCGCGGGAGGTGAGATAGTCGCGTGCTGCGCGGGCCTCGGGCGACCGTGCCAGGCAGTCGGCAAACCGTTCCGCGGCCCAGTCGAGCGCCTTGAGCAGCGTCGCCTTCTGGTCGGCCGGCACCCCGCTGCGGCCCCGGGCCAGCGTGATGCCCGCCCGGTCGGCCAGTTGCTCAAGCGCCTCGCGAAACTCCACCTTCTCCATCCGCATCAGGAAGCTGAAGGCATCGCCGCCGACGTTGCAGACCCAGCAGCGGAATGTCTGGCGTTCCGGGTTGACCTGGAAGCTGGGACGGGAGTCGTCATGCCACGGGCAGAGCCCCACCATGCCCTTGCCTGCCCGGCGGAGGGAAATGTATGTCCCGATCAGGTCGACGATGTCGATCGCGTCGCGAACCCGCTCCTTCACGTCATCGTGAGGATCGATCGACGCGGATTTTGACGGCTGAAGCGACACGGCTGGGCTCGGGGCAGGCACGCGAGCGTCCTGAAAAATGGATCGAAACCAAGAGACCGTCGGAATGTAGAACTGGACCCAAAGTGGGTCAATCTCAACCTGATCCTGCGCATCTCGCCCAGACCCCGCGGGGCCGCTGCAGGCCCGAGAGTGGCTCGGCGACAGGCTGAAGCCTGTCCCACATCGGACAGATGCCAGGCCCGGAGGGCCGGGTCATCACCAGCGACCGGAGGTCGCCAAGCAAACAACGGCAGGATG
>Ga0209598_10000791_pt1 | contig 25730 bp, 24 predicted proteins | sample M_140807_EF_Meta_FD_187317 | JGI IMG/M metagenome (GOLD analysis project Ga0209598, IMG submission 187317) | Freshwater microbial communities from Lake Montjoie, Canada to study carbon cycling - M_140807_EF_MetaG (SPAdes) (version 2) | ecosystem: Environmental > Aquatic > Freshwater > Lake...
AAAAACGAGGAGAAACCATTACTTAACTTTTGAGCTCAATGGGTATTTAAGGTTCTCAAAACTTTCGAGATCAGCTTTAATGGAGCCTACTAGAATTTCGGATTTTATTCGGATTGGTATTTTATTCTGATCATCTGTTGCCCACATGAGCATGCCATCTGTATCTTTAAAAACGTTACTAATTATCAGAATAGGCTGAAGTTTCAAACAGCGAAATGTACCTAATTCCGTTTTTATGGTTTCTTTTCCAAGATAAATTAATCCTACTTCATATTCCTGCTCATCCAAAAAAATCTTCATCGGATACCTTTGTCCTAATTTAGCATTGGAAAAATCCATATTCCTTGCACGATATAAAGCTGACATGATATCCATTATTCCATCAGTAGATTTATATTTTGATTTTTTAGTCGTAACAGAATCTTTTTGGTGGTCAAACATCACTTTTTCATCAAATTTATAACCGCCCTCGTCAACGTACCTTAGAAACATCATAGGATCCAAGGAAACCTCATCCAAATAAGCATAATAGTAATCCCGAACTTTAAAAACCCAATCCCATCCTCCGGCGGTTTTTCCTGTACCGGCAATTTGAAAGCAATTTCTACCGCCAATTAATTCCCTCTGAGGTTTCACTTCAAAGGTGGCAGTGCCTGCATTTATAAATCCATAATGAACTCTGTAAACCAGCTTTTCTCCTTTTTTAAAGGAAAAGCCTTCCAACTCCTGAGCAAAAACGACTACTCCAAAACAAAGGTAAAATCCAGTAAAGAAAGAAATGAACTTACTCATAATTTATTAAGCTTCATTCAAATTCCTGAAAAAATCTATCCATCGAAGGAAGGTATCAGGCTCAATAATAAACGTAAGGATAATGCCTGAAATTGCCCCCCAAAAATGTGCTTCATGATTAATCATTGACCCTTTTGACCTTGACATGTAATAACTATAAGCCAAATACAAAATTCCAAACAACCATGGAGGTGTAGGAATTATTCCAAAAATGAGAATAGAATACGCATCGGAAAAAGGATAATAAGTAATAAATGAGAATATCACCGCGCTAACTGCTCCGGAGGCTCCAAGACTCCGATAGCTGATTTTGTTTTTGTACTTTAGAACTGTAGAAATACTACTTAAAGCAAGTGTTGCTACATAAAACAAAAAAAACTGAACATGTCCTAAAAGGCCTTCTAGATAGAATGCAAAAAAATAATAGGACAACATATTCAAAATCAAGTGAAAACTGTCTGCATGCACTAATCCCGAAGTAAATAAAGTCCAATAAGTTTTTTTCCTTACAAGGCTATATGGATGTAAAATCAACCTGTCAAGCAATGCATCATCTCTAAATGCGAATAAACTTGTAAGAATAGTTGCAAGAAAAATGAATGATGCAGCGGGTGCAAATAGTATTTTATTAACTAATTCGTTCAATGTTCACGAAAAAATATATGCTGTATAAACAATTTGAGTTCTTCAGAGGTAAATTCTTTCGGTAAATTCTCCAATGCTTCAGAAGCAAGCAAAAAATATTTTTTTACTTCTTGTTCTGTTTCCTCTTTAATCCCCAGTTTGGTAAAAAGTTCTAATACTTTTTGTACTTTTTCTTCTGAGTTACTGATTTTTAAACACTCATTTAATGCAATTTTTTCATCAGCATTTGCTTTTTCAAATGCCCTAATAAGTAAAAATGTTTTTTTATTTTCAATAATATCTCCTCCGGTTTGCTTTCCGAATTTTTCAGGTTCACCGAAGGCGTCTAGTAAATCATCCTGAATCTGAAAACCAATACCAAGTGCTTCTCCAATTCTATAATACTCATCTACTATCCAATCCTCTGCGCCACCCGCCATAGCTCCAATTGCCAGTGAACCTCCTAACAGGACTGCGGTCTTTTGGCGTATCATTTCGATATACTCATGAATTGTGACCTGCTGCTTTTCGGGTAGCTCCATATCCAACATCTGCCCCTCACAAATTTCAAGGACATATGAACTAAATGAATGAACTAATTTGGCTGCTTTATCCGGAAAGGCAGAAATTAAAAATGGATATGTTAAAGCAAATAAAGCATCCCCTGAAAGTATGGCTGTGTCTGTATTCCAACGAATATGTACCGTAGGCTTTCCTCTTCGTACTGGAGCCTGATCCATAATATCGTCATGAATCAAAGTAAAATTATGCAGCAGTTCAACAGCAAGTGCAGTATCAAGACACAAATTTTCAGGTAATTCTGATACTGAACCAAACGCAAGGAGAACCATTAATGGTCGAATCCTTTTAGCATTGTTTTCCAAAACATAAGCCATTGGTTCATATAAAGAAACCGGCTTTCGTTTCTCCAATTCCAGAGCTGCAATTCTGGAATTGAGTAAATTTCTAAGTTCTGAAATCTTATCCATTTAATTTACCGGGATTAAATCTACTGTTCTTTTAACCATATCGGTCTTTTTTACTTTAACGAATAACTTATCCCCTAAGCGGTATCTTTTTCCTGTCCTTCTTTCTATAACCTGATAATTGGCTTCATCCAGTTCATAATATCCAGGAAGGTCGTTAAATCGAATCATTCCTTCACATTTTCCTTCTTCAATTTCAACATAAATTCCCCAGCCAGTTACACCTGAAACCAATCCCTGAAATATTTTTCCAATTCTTTCGGTTAGGTATTCCACTTGCTTGTACTTAACGGACGCTCGTTCTGCTTCAGCAGCCTTTCTTTCCATATCAGAAGAATGCTTACATTGCTTCTCAAGTGACTGAATATCACTGTTATAATCCTTGTTTAAATATTGGTTCAACAGGCGGTGTACCATCATATCAGGATATCTTCTAATTGGACTGGTGAAATGCGTATAGAATTTAAATCCAAGTCCATAATGCCCGAGATTATCGGTGGTATAAATAGCTTTTGCCATAGCCCTTACAGCTACACTTTGCACTACATTCTGCTCGGTTTTTCCTTCCACAGAAAGCATCAGTTCATTGAGGGAATCTGCAGTTTTATGTTGATTTGAGACATCTAGATTATATCCAAATTGTTTAACAAAAACTTTAAGTTTTTCTAGTTTTTCATTGTCAGGCAAATCGTGAATCCTGTATACGAATGGAAGGGTTGGTTTTTTTCGTATACCAGCAACAAAAGCAGCAACTTTTCGGTTGGCTAATAACATGAAGTCCTCAATCAACTTATGTGCATCTTTTCTTACTTTAAGGATTACTTCAACAGGTTTCCCTTTATCATCCAGTTTAAACTTAACTTCCTCGGTTTCAAAGGATATACTACCCTGAGCAAATCTTTCCTTTCGCAATTTATGGGCGATATCATTTAAAGTTTTCAACTCCTCAAAAAGTTCACCTTCTTCTTTATCCAGTATTTCCTGTACTTCCTCGTAGGTAAATCTTCTGTCAGAATGAATTATTGTTCTGCCAAACCATTCATCCAATACTTTTCCATTGCGGTCCATTTTAAAAACCGCAGAAAAGCATAATTTATCTTCATTTGGTTTTAAACTACACAAATTATTTGACAAAATTTCAGGCAACATTGGCACTGTTCTGTCAACCAGATATACTGAGGTGGCTCTTAAAAAAGCTTCCTGATCCAGAATATTTCCAGGTTTTACATAATGTGTTACATCAGCTATATGCACACCTACTTCAAAAATATCAGGTTCTATTTCGAGGAATGAAATAGCATCATCAAAGTCCTTTGCATCAAAGGGATCTATTGTAAAAGTGAGTACCTGTCTGAAATCTTTTCGTTCAGCAAGATCTTGTTTACTTATTTCCTTTGGACATTCAGCAGCAGCCTTTTCAACGGATTCTGGAAATGCAGTTTGAAATCCATATTGTAACAGAATGGCATGCATTTCAGTTTGATGCTCACCTGCATTTCCAATAATTCTAACAATTTCAGCTTCAGGAAGTTCCCCTTTCCAAGTCACAGGGGTAGCCAGTACCTTTTGACCATTCATTGCGCCCTTTGTTCCAGATAATGGACAATAGAAATCAAGGGGTATATTGTGGCTGTCGGGATGTAAAAAAGTTCTGTTGTTATGGATAGAAACGGTTGCAACAAAGGGCTTAGAAGATCTTTCAATAATCTCTTCTACTTCTCCATTAATCCGCCCGGTTCTTGCTGCATGGTGTTCTTTAATTTTAACCTTAACTAAATCTCCTGGCAAGGCTTTTTGTGTTTTTCCAGGTGGTATATAAATATCCTCTTTGAATCCTTCAACTGGAACATATCCTCCCCCATCACGGGTCAGGTCAATAATTCCAGAATGAATCTGATATTTTTGAGCAAGGCGGTATTTGTTATTTTCGAATAACTCTACTGCACCATCCTCCAGAAGCTGATCAATAATGGAAAAAGCAAAATTATTTTCTATTATTTTTTTAAGACCAGCTCTTGAAATTACCTGCTTAATATTCAGTGGTTTACCAGGGCTATCCGTAAATACTTTCAGGAATTTATTTTTATAAAAGGAATTATTTCCGTTTTCAACGGCATTTTGTTCCTCATTTTTTTTTGACATTTAAGTACCCCGCAGGGTTTAGAGTTTTTTTAACTGATTATTAATTTTAGTAACCTCAGATTTCCAGGTTTCCTTTACTTCTTTTTGACTATCCTTTGGTAATTCTCTGATGCATTTATTGAAATCATCTTCAAGTTCAAGAATGGCTTCTTTAATATCATCTCGTTCATAGGCGATATCTTCCCCATCATCCTTTTCTGTTTTAAGTTCCTTCACCCTAAATTCGATTTCAGCCAACTGAGAGTAAAAGTCCTGAACGTTATCAAATTCGCCAGTTACCATAATTCAAATTTACTCTGAAGGCAGTAATTTTAAAAAGAAAACATCAAGACTTTTCGGCTTTCAGACTAATATCAAGACTTTGAACCGAATGGGTTAACCAACCAAGTGAAACATAATTTACACCGGACGATGCTTTATCTTTGATATTTTCCAAGGTAATGTTACCTGAAGCTTCAGTTTCTGTTTTTCCTGCTATCATTTGGACGGCCGTTTTCATTTCATTTACTTCCATATTATCGAGTAAAATTCTATCAACAAAATCAAATTCAAGTATTTGTTTTATTTCAGCAAGTGTTCTTGCTTCCACTTCAACTGGCAGAGCGCGTTTATTGACTGTCAAATACTTCTGAACTGATTCCAAAGCAGGTTTTATACCTCCAGCCCAGTCAATATGATTGTCTTTTACCAGAATCATATCATACAATCCAAACCTGTGATTTACACCCCCACCCAATTTAACAGCCCATTTATCCAGAATTCTATTTAATGGAACTGTTTTTCGGGTATCTAAAACGGAACAATTAAAATCCGAAATAAGATCGCAAGCTCGTCTTGTTGTGGTAGCTATTCCACTCATTCGTTGCATAACATTTAAAACCAACCTTTCTGCAAGTAGCAAAACCGATACTTTTCCTTGCGCAGTAAACAAAATGTCGCCAGGTTTTACTGCTACGCCATCCTCAAAATGTTGTACAAATTGGACAGAAGCATCCATTTTTCTAAACACTTCCTTTGCAAATGTTATCCCTGCAATAATTCCAGAACCTTTAACCAAAGCCCGGCAATTCCCCTGTAAATCAGGAGAAAGAGTGGCCAAGGTTGTATGGTCTCCTTCCCCCAGGTCTTCCAGTAATGCATTTTCAATAAAACCGGAATTGTCTAGTAGCCTTAAAAAATCCGAATTCTCCATAAATAAAAAAATTGCGGTTTTGTTAGAACAAAACCGCAATACACACACACAACTTTATTTGTACTAATCAGTTGCCTTCTTCAAAACGGATTTGATCTATAAAATAGACGTCACCGTATTTTTTAATAAACACATTGGTATCAAATTTTCCATTTGATGACTCGAAAGTACCCATACCATAGTATCGGTCTTGTGAGTTTCCCCTGTGAATGAACGTAAAACCTTTTGCCGGATGTTTGATAAAAAAATCTTTAATTACAAACTGGGCCTGATTTTTAGAATATACCTGATCTTTGTCCTGAAGAGTAACTTCGAGGGATTTATTAAAAAAAACCGATAAGCCATCAGCATCACCTGCTTTAATTGCCTGTTCTATTTTTTTAAAAACCTCATCAGTATTCTGTTGAGAATATCCCTGAACAGTACTAATGATTACCAGAGAAAAAAAGGAAATCCAAAAATGAAAGGTTCTTTTCATTACTATATAATAAGCTAAATCCGTGCCAGAATTATTTCGCTGAAACTAAGCAGTATGCCCTTAAATTTGTGGTATGAAACCTAAAAAGGTAGCATTGCTTATCTTGGATGGATGGGGAATTGCTAAAAACCCAAGAGTAAGTGCTATTGACGCTGCTTACACTCCATTCTATGATAAAGCGCTTGAAACATATCCGCATAGTAGGTTAAAAGCTTCTGGTACTGCTGTTGGGCTTCCTGAGGGGCAGATGGGTAATTCGGAAGTTGGGCATATGAACATTGGAGCTGGAAGGATTGTATTTCAAGAACTTGAGAGGATTAGTAAATCTATAAGAGAAAAGGAAATTGTCAATATTCCAGAGTTTAGTCAATTGGTAAACTATTGCAAGGCTAATCAAAAACCGCTCCATTTAATGGGATTGTTATCTGATGGAGGTGTGCATAGTTCATTAGCACATTTAAAAGGCCTGATCAGTCTTTTGGCAGCTGAAGGATTAAAGGATGTTTTTATTCACTGTTTTACTGATGGCAGAGATACTGATCCCAAATCCGGATTAGGATTTATTGAAGATCTTGAATCCCATTTAATTGCAGAAGGTTGTGGTAAAATTGCTTCGGTTATCGGTCGATACTATGCAATGGACAGAGACCAGAGATGGGGACGCATACGGAATGCTTATGATTTGATGCTTTACGGAACAGGACAAAAATTCAATTCAGCAAAAGAAGCAATACAATCTGCTTATAATCAAGATATTACAGATGAGTTTATAAAGGCAAGTGTAATTTGTTCTGAAGATAAACCAGTAGGCTTGATTCAGGATGGTGACGCTTTGCTTTGTTACAATTTCAGGTCTGATCGCGTCCGCCAGTTATCCGTTGTACTTACTCAACGAGATGTTAGAGAATATAATATGGTAACCCTACCCTCCTTGTATTATACAACAATGACAGAATATGATGAATCTTATGAAAATGTGCATGTACTCTTTAAAAAAGAGAATTTGTATCATACCCTTGGTGAAATATTGAGTCTGGAAGGGAAAAAACAATTACGTATAGCAGAAACTGAAAAATACCCACATGTTACTTTTTTCTTTAATGGAGGCAGGGAAGCTAAATTTCCAGGAGAAGACAGAATTCTTTGTCCTTCGCCACGCGTAGCAACCTACGATTTAAAGCCCGAAATGAGCGCTTCTGAAATCACAGAAAATGTCATTTTTGAAATTAAAAAGAACTATTATGACTTTATATGTTTAAATTTTGCCAATGCTGACATGGTTGGTCATACGGGCATTTTTGAAGCTGCTGTAAAAGCATGTGAAACTGTTGATCAATGCCTGGAACAGGTAGTGAATGCTTGTATTGAAAATGGTTATGCTGTTGTAATAATCGCAGATCATGGAAATGCAGATAAAATGAAGAATGAAGATGGAAGTCCTAATACAGCTCATTCCCTTGCAGAAGTTCCCTTTATTGTCGCGGATTCGAATGATTTCTTTAAACTTAAAGAAGGCGTACTTGGTGATGTTGCCCCCACTATATTGCAATTAATGGGGCTTCCTATTCCTCCAGAAATGACTGGCCATAAACTAATTGACTTCAATTGAAAAAAGTCCTTTTATTCAGTTTGTTTTTTACTCTGAATTTAGCCTGGTCGCAGGTGCCGGTTGAAATTCTGAAAAATCAACTTGGATCTTCCTTTAATGCAATTCAACAATATGAAAGGAAAATTCTATCCATAAATAATAAGGATAAGTCTCAACTTACCGAATATTCAAAAAACGAGTTTAAAAAGGAGTCTATAACTTTTAAAGATGAGTTGGATCCTGCTTATAAAATCCTGGCAACGCAGTCCAGAATAAAGGAGTATTTTACTTTAACCACTTCCGGAGATACAACCATTGCTACAATATTACCTGAGTATTATAACAAAAGCCCTTTAAAGATTCAAAAATGGGTTATTAAAAAAGGGAAAGTGACTTATTATTACTCAAAAGTTGAAAAATCATCCTGGGTTTATGATGACAAGTTTGAGTATCATATTGTATTCACTCCTGAAGGCAAATATGCAGGACATATACTTTCCTTAAGAATTGGCATGAATTATATAAACAATGGAATTGTAAAAGTAATTGTTTGTACCCCTACTTATTAAAATCCAAAAGTATATTTAAATAAATAATAAAAAATTTTGATGTATTCATTGGAAACGAAAATTAGTCCATATTCATGTTTCCACCAATCTTCCTCTTTATAATCCAAACTTGAAGAGCCTCTAAGAACCATTTGAATTCCTGCTTTTTCAAACCTACCTCTTAGAAAAAGATCAATTCTTCTTGTGTGGAATTTTGAAGAAACAACCATCACTTTTTTATACTTTCTTTTTTTTGCAATTGCAATCATTCCAGTTGCTTCATCATATGTGCTCGTTCCAAATGGAATAGTGATAATAGAAGTACTGTCAGCACCATAATGGACCAGATAATGCTTAGTAACATCGCAATCCTTAATTCCTTCTGGCATAAGCAGTTGGAACTTCCCACCTAATTCAGAAAAACAATAGATAACTGGCACATACTGTTCATTAAGTAATTTGGCTCCTTCCAGACATCTATCTTGAGGACTTCCAGCACATAAAAGCATGGCATCGCACTTTTCAAGCGGATCCTCAACAATCAGCCAATTGCCTAAAAATAACAAAATCTGAGTTTTAAACAAAAAAAGCAACAGGATAAAAAATACAGAACCGGTATAAGTTTTACCTATACCGGGTCTGTATATGAATCCTAATTTTGGATCAGGAGTGTTTCCCATTCCTGATTTCGCTGTAATATTTATAGAATAAAGGGATTGTTTCAATTCCTTTAAGAAAATTAAATACCCCATAATTTTCATTAGGACTGTGTAGGGCATCTGAATCAAGTCCAAAACCCATTAGTACAGTTGGCGCTTCAAGCACATCCTGAAATAATGCAACAATTGGAATTGAACCTCCTTCGCGGGTAGGGATTGGTTTTTTACCAAAAGTTTCTTCCATTGCCATAGCTGCAGCACGGAAACCTTCAGAATTTATATCGGTTACCGCAGGTTGACCACCATGATGAGGCGTAACCTTGACCTTTACGGTTGGTGGGGCAATGGATACAAAGTGTTTTGTAAACAATTCCGCTATTTCATCAGGATCCTGATCGGGAACAAGTCGCATGGAAATTTTAGCGGAAGCTTTTGAAGGCAATACCGTTTTTGCACCAGCACCAGTATATCCACCCCAAATACCGTTTACATCAAGTGTTGGTCTTATAGAGGTCTGTTCAATAATAGAATAACCGGTTTCACCTCTAGTGGAGGCTATATCTAATGCAGACAAATATGCTTTTTCATCAAATGGACGACGGGCCATTTCGGTTCTTTCAGCTGCATTTACCAATTTAACTTTATCATAAAATCCCGGAATGGTGATTTCCATTTTTTCATTTTTCATGGAAGCAATCATCTCACAAAGCACGTTTACAGGATTATCCACAGCACCACCATAAACGCCAGAATGCAAATCCCTGTTCGGTCCTACAACTTCAACTTCCAGATAGGCCAATCCGCGAAGACCAGAAGTAATTGAAGGTGTATCGTTGGCAATCATACTGGTATCTGAAATAAGAATTACATCACATTTCAGTTTTTCCTTATAGGACCTAACAAATTGTTCCAAATTATTACTCCCAACCTCTTCTTCACCCTCGATCAGAAATTTAACATTACAAGGCAAAGTACCCTGACTGTTAAGCACTTCCATAGCTTTAATATGCATGTACACCTGACCTTTATCGTCACAGGAACCTCTTGCAAAAATGGCTCCGTCAGGATGGATGCTGGTAACTTTTATTACTGGCTCGAATGGAGGGCTATCCCATAAATCTAATGGATCCGGCGGTTGAACATCATAATGACCATAAACCAGAACAGTTGGCAAATTTGCACCAACCAAGATTTCACCATATACAATGGGATGACCAGCTGTCTCACAGATTTCAGGATTTGCAACACCAACTTCTTTAAGTCTGCTTGAAACATATTCAGCAGCAGACCTTACATCAGGATTATGGTCCGGATTGGCACTGACACTTGGGATACGCAGAAAGGTAAACAATTCATCCAGGTATCGGTCTTTATTTTGCAGGACTAAGGGATTTTTGATATCCATTTTTAAGTTTTTAAAGTTCAAAAATACAGCAGATTCCTTATTTCATACTAATTTTGCAAAATTCAATTTTGTCGCTGATTTTAACTCCCGAAACAACTTAAATCTTTTCCAATGATTCACAGCAAACTCGTACGTAAAGAAACCGCATTATCCGTTATTGGACTTGGATATGTTGGTCTTCCAATTGCATTGGCATTTGCACGCAAGATGCGTGTTATCGGTTTTGACATCAATGCCCAAAGGGTAGAGATGATGAAAAACAATATTGACCCAAGTGGCGAATTGGAGGCTTCTGCTTTTGAAGGATGCGATATTACTTTCACCAGTAATCCGGAAGATTTAAAAGCAGCAACTTTTCATGTTGTTGCAGTACCAACTCCGATTGACGAGCATAACAATCCAGATCTTGAGCCTTTGATTGGAGCTAGCCATAGTGTTGCCGGTATTCTGAAAAAAGGAGATTATGTAGTCTATGAATCAACGGTTTATCCAGGTTGTACAGAAGAAGATTGTGTGCCAATTTTGGAAAAAACAGGACTTAAATTTATTGAAGATTTTAAAGTCGGATATAGCCCAGAGCGTATTAATCCGGGAGATAAAGAACATACCATTGAGAAAATCCTGAAAGTAGTATCAGGATGTGATGCTGAATCTTCAGAACAGATTGCAGCAGTATATAAAGAAATCATTATTGCAGGTGTATATGAGGCTTCTTCAATTAAAGTAGCTGAAGCAGCAAAAATCATTGAAAACACTCAAAGAGATGTTAACATTGCTTTAATGAATGAATTGTCCATGATTTTCGAAAGGATGAATATCAATACTTTCGAAGTGCTTGCAGCTGCTGGCACAAAATGGAACTTTCTGAAATTTACTCCGGGTCTTGTAGGTGGACATTGTATTGGTGTAGATCCTTATTACCTGACATACAAGGCCAAAGAATTGGGATATCACTCCAAAGTTATCCTTAGCGGAAGAGAAATTAATGACGGTATGGGCCCTTATATCGCCAATCTCACTGTAAAGCGTTTACTTAAAATGGGTAAAAACCTGAGCGAGACTAAAATCCTTGTTATGGGTGCTACTTTTAAGGAAAATGTTGAGGATATCCGTAATTCTAAGGTTTCAGATTTGATTCATGAATTAAAATCATACTCTGTACAAGTGGATGTTATTGATCCTTATGCTAACTCCCATGAGTTAATGGAAGAATATGGCTTTGAACTGGTTGAAAAACATGGCAATGACTATGATGCTGTGGTTGTAGCTGTTTCCCATAATCCTTATAAAGATTGTGATGAAGCTTGGTTTAAAGGTATTACGAAACCTCAAGCCATTCTGGTTGATATCAAAGGTATGTATATCAACAAAATCAAGGAAATGGTTTATATTTCCCTTTAATTCAGGGAAATTCCATTGATTAGAACAGCAGTCCTCGGGGCTGGAAATATCGGCAGCAGACACATCCGACTCCTTCATGAGGATAGCAGATTTATGCTTTGCGGAATCTGTGATACGGATTCTTCCAAAAGCAGGTTGGCTGAGGAAGTACAGGTTCCTTTTTATTCTGACCTTTCAGAATTGCTAAAAATCCCTGATTTAGAAGTAGTTCACGTGTGTACTCCCAATGGGTATCATGGAGAACAAACCCTTCAAATCCTTAAAAAAGGTATTCATGTGGTTTGTGAAAAGCCTATGGCTCTGACAGTTACAGAAAGCAAGGCCATGTGTGAAGCCTCAAAAACTTCGGGAAAACACATTTTTTGTGTTATGCAAAACCGCTATAGCCCACCTGCGCAATGGCTGAAAAAAGTCATCGATGAAAATCTAATTGGCACTATTTCTTTAGTGCAAATCAACTGTTTCTGGAACAGAGACAACAGATATTATACTCCCGGAAATTGGCGAGGTACAAAAAATCTGGATGGTGGTGTGCTTTTTACGCAATTCAGTCATTTTGTGGATTTAGCCTACTGGCTTTTCGGTTCACCAAAGGTGGTTTATTCCAAACTCGAAAACTTTTTACACCAGGAAACAACCGAATTTCCGGATACTGGAACAGCTTTGTTGGAACTGCCCGGGGACGGATTGCTTACCTTCACCTTTACAACCAATGCTTGGGACAAGAATCTGGAAAGCAGTATTACTGTTTTTGGATCTGAGGGAACCCTTAAAATCGGGGGTCAGTATATGGAAAAGGTTGAAATGGTACATGCTAAAAACCTGATTTTTCCGGAATTGCCTCCCTCCAATCCACCCAATAACTACGGACAATTCACCGGCTCAGCATCCAATCACCTAAAAGTATTAGACAATGTATTTAATACCCTAAGAGGTACTGCCCTACCCGACGCCGGACCAGAACAAGGTTTGGCTGTGGTGGAGATTATTGAGGATATGCATAAAAAGGCAAATGTATCAAAATAGTTTCAGGCAAAATTTTAGCCTTTTTAAAAGTCCAATTATTAAGGAAATGATTTGATTTAGGAATTATCCTAAATTTAACCTCTATGATATCCTTTCATGAGCCGGAATTACCTCCAGGGGTTCAGGAAGCCGTAAAAGCGGTGCTTGAATCCGGTTGGGTCAATACTGGTCCAAAAGTCCGGGAATTGGAAGAAGCCATTGCTAAACGACTGAATGTAAGTCCTATACTTTGCTTAAACTCAGGAACTGCTGCAATGGAAATAGCCTTAAGTCTTCTGAAACTGGAAGCAGGTGATGAAGTCATCCTACCAGCGTGGTCCTATGTTTCTGCAGCGCATGCGATAATTCATCAGGGAGGCATTCCGGTTTTTGCAGATATACAGGAAGATTTCACGATAGATTTACAATCTGTAGCAGAAAAAATTAATTCGAAAACCAGAGCTGTTATAGGCGTAGACATAGCAGGTCTACCCTGTGATTATGCAGAATTAAAAACTTTGGTTCAGTCCCGAAATCCTGAAATTAAACTTATTGCAGATGCAGCTCATAGTTTCGGGGCAGAAATTAGTGGCGATTCTGCTGCATTATTTGCAGATTTAACAGCATATTCATTCCATTTACTTAAAAACTTTACCACCATTGAAGGTGGCGCTTTAGCCCTAACCTCCGGTTCCAAATCAGAAAAAGACTCTCTTTTACAGGAATGCAAAGCATTAAGCCTACATGGGCAAGATAAATCGGCCGCAGAAAGAATGGGTTCCGGAACTTGGGAATACGACATTGTAAGTTGCGGATACAAATTCAACATGACCGATTTACAGGCTGCTATTGGGTTGGCAGGTCTGGGCTGGTATTTTTCAACAGGGCTTCCAAAACGAAAGGAATTGTGGAATAGATATTATGAAGCTTTTAAAGAAGTGGATTGGGCTGTTTTACCAGTTGGAGAAAATACCTACAAAAAAGGAACGTATCATCTTTTTCTTTTAAGAATAAAAGAAATAAATTATAAACAACGAAATGAAATTATAGAAAGAATCAAAAAAAGTGGAGTTAGTTTAACTGTACATTTTAAACCAGTTCCTTTATTTACTTATTATAAGGCAAAAGGATATGATTTGAGAGGTCTTCCCAAAACATCCGAGGCTTGGGACACTACCCTTTCTCTACCTGTGTACACGAGTATGACATCAGAAATTCAGGAAGAAATTATATCTGTCTGTAAGCTTTGCATACAAACCTATTTAGCAGAACAAGGTGTATAAAACAATTTTAAAACCATTCATTGACTTTATCGGATCTTTTATTCTGATTTGCTTATTATTACCTATTCTAATTTTCATATATTTATTGTTGTTTATCTTGTATCATAAAAACCCTTTGTATTTTCAGGTAAGAACGGGTCTAAATATGAAGCCTTTTGGGTTTGTAAAGTTTCGATGCCTTTCAGACCAAATGGAGATGAGCGAATCAGAACGTCTTACACCCTTTGGCAGATTTCTTAGAAAAACTTCATTAGATGAACTGCCACAATTGTTCCTTATTCTTACAGGTAACATGAGTTTTGTAGGGCCACGACCCTTGCCGATGGAATATGATACCCATTATACTGATGAGCAAATGATTCGATTTACGGTTCGACCAGGACTAACCGGTTTGGTTCAAATTAGTGGCAGAAATGCACTCAACTGGACAGAAAGGTTCGAACTTGATATCCAATATGTAAAATCACTATCGTTTAAAAATGATATTTATATAATTAGAGCTACCTTTTTACAAATGTTCAAAAAGGTTCCAGACGAAAATTTATTTTCAGCTAAATGGTATGGAAATAGATAATAAATCATATAAATATCCTTTATCAGAACCAGAATTAAGCAAATCTGCGATTTCTTTTGTTTCTGAAACCATACGTAGCAATACCCTTGCAATCAGAGGGTCTGAACTTAATGAATTTGAAAAAGCATTAAATTCTTTTGTAGAAACCAAAGGTTTTTTAGGAGTTAACAGTGGCACTTCTGCAATCCATATTGCGCTGATTCTTGCCGGAGTTAAACCCGGAGATCTGGTTATTTGTCCTACCTTGACATTTATTGCCTCTGCGGCTCCAATAGTTTATCTTGGGGCAAAACCTGTTTTTCTGGATTGTAATCCAGACAGTTGGAACATGGACCCTACACTACTTGAACAATGTCTGCATCGTCTTAAAAAACAACATAAAAAACCAGCTGCTGTTATTGTTGTTGATTTATATGGTGTTCCTGCAGAAAAATTGAAAATCAGTAGGCTTTGCAGTGAATTTAACATTCCACTTATTGAAGATGCTGCTGAATCTTTAGGGTCAGAAATTGGAGGACTTAAATCTGGAATACTTGGAGATTTTGGAATATTCTCATTTAATGGAAATAAGATTATTACTACCGCAGGGGGCGGTGCTCTTTGGTGCAGAAATCCGGATTTAAGGGAAAAGGCGGCGCGATTAATAAATCATTCCAGAGAGGATTTGTCTTATTATGAGCATCTTGAGATTGGGTATAATTACCGTCTAAGCAATTTGCAGGCAGCATTAGGTTTATCTCAAATTGAATTTCTCGAAAAAAAAATTAATAAAAAAAGATTAATAAATTCATGGTATAAAAAACATTTAGACAATAATAAATTTTATTTTCAGAAGAAACCTAAAAACTCTAAATCCAACAACTGGTTAACGGTAACGGCAATTAAATCACCTGTTCCGGAAGTACAGGAAATAATTGATAAAGCCAGATCAGAAGGTATTGAGATGAGGCATTTGTGGAAACCTTTGCACCTACAACCCGTTTTTCAAAATAATACCTATTATGGTAGCACCTTTGCAGAACAGTTGTTCAATAGAGGCCTTTGTTTACCCTCAGGGAGCAAACTTACCGAGGATAATGTTAAAGAAATCTCCGATTTTTTAAACAGGAGTGTTTAATTCAGAACCAATTCTCAGGCCTTGTTCACTGGTATCTGGTTAGGGATATCTGACTTACTAAAGGTAAAGTGAGCATCCTCTTCCTTATACTTTTGAACAATTTCAAGTGCATCCGGCACTACATCACTAAGAATAGTAATAAAGGAACCTGGAATTGCATTTTTTAGAGCAAAGGTAATGGCCTCACTTTCTTTAGGAATAACAGTAATTTTAATATCCGGGTTTATTTTTTTAATACCAATAGAAATATGATCAATGATTTCTTGTTCTGTCCTGCCGCGTAAGTTTCTGTCCTGACGAATAATGATTTCATCGAACATTTTTGCAGACAGTTCACCAAGCATTTCTATGTCTTCATTTCTCCTGTCTCCTACTCCAGAGACAATACCAACTTTTGGTTTTGCTTCAATTTTTTCAAGAAACTTGCTAATTGCTGTAAAACCTGCTGGGTTATGGGCATAATCAACCATAACTGTATAATTTCTAAATTCAAAAATATTCATTCTGCCAGGCGTTTGAGCTGGAGAAGGAATAAAGGTTTGAAGTGCAACTCTTAAGTCTTCAATTTTAAAGCCAAGAGCAAAGGAAGTTGCTATAACCGGTAGTATATTTTGAATCATGAAAATCGCTTTTCCATTTACAGTTAAAGGAATATTCACAACTTTTTCTACTCTAATTTTCCAGGAACCCCGACAGATGGTAACATGTCCGTTTTCATAAACTGCGGCTATACCCCCATTTGCAAGATGCTTCATTAATATCGGATTGGACTCATCCATGGAGAAGTAAATGATTTTACATTCCAAGCCTTTTGCCATACCTGCAACATGCGTATCATCAGCATTCAGTACGGCAAATCCTGATTTCATAATACTCTCAATTACAACGGATTTCACCCGTGCCAGATCATCCAGAGTGTCAATATCCTGGAGGCCCAGATGGTCGGCAGCGATATTGGTACAAATGCCGACATCACAGCGATGGAAACCAAGACCGGCTCTAAGAATCCCACCTCTGGCAGTTTCCAGCACAGCAAAATCCACTGTTGGGTCTTTTAAAACAAATTCTGTACTGGCAGGACCAGTACAATCGCCCCTCATCATCATCCTATTCTGGATATAAATGCCATCTGTAGTTGTAAAACCAACTTTGTATCCGATAGTTTTTACCACATGTGCCATTAATCTGGTGGTAGTTGTTTTACCATTGGTACCTGTTACAGCAATAATTGGAATTCTGGATGGTGTTCCCGGAGGATACAACATATCAATTACAGGTTCAGCAACATTACGGGCAAGTCCTTCTGTTGGCGCTAAGTGCATTCTGAAACCTGGTGCTGCATTGACTTCGAGAACAGCTCCACCATTTTCATTTATTGGCTCTGTCAGGTTGGGCGCCATGATATCAATACCACAAATATCAAGGCCAATAATTTTTGAAATTCTTTCTGCAAGAAAAATATTATATGGATGTACTTCATCTGTAACGTCAACAGATGTTCCACCTGTACTCAGATTTGCTGTGGCTTTGAGATAGAATACTTCTCCTTCTGCAAGTACTGAGTCAAGTGTTCTGTTTGCTTTTTCAAGTATGTCCAGAGTCATTTCATCTACAGTAATTTCAGTGAGTACTTTTTCATGTCCATATCCACGTCTTGGATCTCTGTTTACTTCCTCAATTAGTTCAGTAATGGTTGATGTGCCATCTCCAACTACTTTTGCAGGTACCCGTTTTGCGGCTGCAACCATTTTATAATTAATCAGCAGAACACGAAAATCAAATCCGGTGATGAAACGTTCAACAATAACTTGTCTGGAAAAATACTTTGCCGCTTCCAAAGCCTTTACTGCATCATCCCAGGTACATACGTTTATAGATGCGCCTTTGCCATGATTTCCATTTACAGGCTTAAGGACTATTGGAAATCCTATTTTTTCAATTACGATTTTCAGTCCAGCTTCGGAAGTAACAATTTCTCCTTTTGGCACTGGAATATTTGCAGCATGCAATAATGATTTGGTTTCTTCTTTATCACAGGCAATTTCAACAGCAATAGAAGATGTGGTAGAACTTACAGTTGCCTGAATTCTTTTCTGGTGTACGCCGTACCCAAGTTGTACAAGAGAATGGCGATTTAACCTGATGTACGGAATACCTCTATTTTTTGCTTCCTCAACAATCGAACCCGTTGAAGGTCCAAGTCGTTCATCTTCTCTGATTTCACGCATTTCACGGATATCAGATTCCAAATCGTAGGATTCATTATCAACCAAAGCTTGAACAACGCGAACGGATGCTTTTGCAACAAATACACCTACTTTTTCCTCTTCATAATTGAAAACTACATTATATACTCCTGGAGAAGAAGTTTCTCTGGTTCTTCCAAATCCACAATCCATTCCAGCCATAGTTTGCATTTCTAAGGCAACATGTTCTACAATGTGTCCCATCCAGGTGCCGATACGAACTCTGTGAAAAAAACCACCAGGATGTCCTTCACTACATTGATGTTCATACATCCCTGGAAATAAAGCCTCGAGCCGGTCTGCAAATCCTTCAACTTTATTGGAAGGCTGATCCTCCATTTCTTCCAAATCAAGACGCATAATGATTAGTTTATGCCTTCTGATGCTCCACAAATTGGGACCACGCATTACCTTAATGTCAAGGATATTCATTGTTTAAACCTTCTTAAAGTCTGAAAATAAGGGGAAACAAGGGAAACCCCAAACTGTGAATGAACTTTTATCTATGATTTTTTCGTTTGGAATAGGTGCGTTATCTTCAGGGTTATTTCGGAATTTTACTTGCTTTTGCAATCTTTTCATATTCAACAGCTTGTAATTCCTCCAATAAAAAAACTACAATGACTTCAGAAATAATTTCAGAAACTAAAATCGACACTGCCATTTTTGGTGCAGGATGCTTCTGGTGTGTTGAAGCTGTATTTCAGCAAATAAAAGGTGTTGAAAAAGTTGAATCAGGATATACCGGGGGAACAGTAAAAAACCCATCATATAAAGAAGTATGTACGGGTCAAACTGGTCATGCAGAAGTTTGCAGAATCCTATACAATCCTGATGAAGTTACTTTTGAGGAATTACTGGAAGTTTTTTGGGGAAGTCATGACCCTACAACTTTAAATCGCCAAGGCAATGACGCTGGTACACAATACAGATCAGCTATATTTTATACCAATGAAAATCAAAAAGTTACTGCGGAGCAATGGAAGCTAAAGTTAAATGAAGAAAAGGCTTTTGAAAATCCTGTAGTAACTGAAATTGTTCCGGAAAAAGACTTTTATGCTGCTGAAGATTATCATCAGAATTATTTTAATGAAAACGGGGAACAACCCTATTGCGCTTTAATCATTAAACCAAAGGTTGATAAGGTAAAAAAAGTTTTTGCTGCAAAACTTAAGCACTGAGGCTTACTTTTGCATAGATGTTCCGTAGTATCCTAATCGCTTTTGCAGTCCTGGGAATTATTTTTCTTGGGTTTTATCTGTTTAAGCCTCATCCGTATACAAATATGCAGGATGCCTTAAAGGAACCTCAAAAAGTTCATTTTCTGGATTTAACCCACAATCATCTTAAAGAGCTGCCTGCAGGAATACCAAATCTTACAGAACTTGAAGTGATTTGGTTGGGTAACAATCCGGGAATAAATACTGAAAAAGCATTGGACACCCTGGCAAAACTGCCCAAACTGTATTCCGTGGACCTTTCTTACCTGAATTTGAGCCACCTGCCGGCTAACATAAATGGAATTAAAAAACTCAAAGTGCTGGACCTTACAGGTAATCCATCTCTCGATTTTGCAGAGACTTTTGCACTCCTTTCTGCAAATCCAGCTCTTGAAGCACTCAGTTTAAGCCAAAACAATCTGCATTCAATTCCTTCGGAACTTTCAAAAATAAAATCACTTAGGAAGGTGTTTCTGCATAACAATCCTATTTCAAAAGAAAGTAAAGAAACTTTTGAAAAGCTGATGCCTGATTGCAGTTTTGAATATGAAAATCTTTAAAAATTCATGAAAACAAATCTTGTCTTTTCGTTTTTACTTTTATTAATTTCCTTTTCAGGATGTACTGATGCTCCTGATGCAGAATTGGCCAAAACCGGGAATCCGGGAATCGTTTCATCTGAAAAAGGTCAAACCTATAGGGTGCTACCTTCAAAATCCTCGGTTGAGTGGATAGGTACAAAACTTACTGGAAGGCATAATGGTTCTATACAAATCAAAGAAGGAAAACTTATCTTAAATGAAGGACACCTTACCGGAGGTAATTTTATTTTAGATATGAATACCATTGAGGTCATGGATCTTACCGGAGAAGATAAAACCGATCTGGAGGATCATTTAAAGGACAGTGATTTTTTTGATGTTAAAAAATACCCGCAATCTGAATTTACAATCACACAGGTTAAAACATTAAGTGATTCAGTTTTTACACACGAAATAACTGGAAATCTTGCTTTACATGGCGTAACAAAAAGTATTTCCTTTCCTGCAGTTTTAACAATCGATCAAGGGCAGTTACTGGCTACAGCAAACTTCAATATTAAAAGAAGTCTCTGGAATTTGAATTATACCGGATCAAAAGATAATTTTATCCGAGATGAAATTAATTTTAGAATATTACTCTCTTCAGTAACTGAATAATCAGGCGAGACTGTTTAATTTTCTAATAACCCATTCCATTGTAAGCAAGAAAATCAGAAGGATAAATGGCCACCACTCTCTGTGCAGGTCTGTGGTAACTTTTCGAAATTCAGCCATTGGCTTTACTGAGTTGAGTCCTTTAATTTTCGAATCCAAATCCTGAATATTTCTAACAAAAACCATTTCTCCACCTGTTTTCGAAGAAATCCTTTCCATTATATTTTTTTTAGCTACCAGGTCAATATATTCAACATCAGATTTGCCAACTGAAAATGAGCCTTTATCTGTTCCGATAACTTTGTTATCGAATTTACCCGTAGCCTGATATTTATAAGTTCCTTCCTGCAGATGACCTAAATCGCTGAAATATTGTCTTTCAGCTGTTTCATTCATAACTACCTCTGAGTCTGTACCATCAGGAGCTGTTACTTTAATTCTTACTTCAACTCCAGATTTAGGTTTATAAGTATCATCATAAATCTCTCCCTTTATTATTGCACTTTCATTTCCTTTAAACAAGGCTTTGGACGGATAAACCTTAAATTTTCGTTTATCTTCCCTAATAGTGAGCCACTGTACTAAATTCTGAATCCAGGAATCAAAAGCTTCAAAGGAACCTGTATTTACATAAGCATTCGAACGGTATCTCCAGAATCCTTCGCCATTGAAGACCATGTTTTTTCTTCCATCCAGTTCCTGAAGGGCAAAAACCGGATAATTTAATTTAACTCCTTTTATTTTAACCTGACCAAAAACCTGAGTATTTGTTTTAGCTACCCAATCTGAAGCATTTCGCCAAACCGGAGGATTATCTTCCATAAAACTCAGCCATTTTTCATCAAAAGTATAGGTAGAATGACCTTTATATTTTTCTTCAATACTAACCTGCACTTCCTGACTTTTTTCACTGAAGTTTAATGGGAAAATACCCATAGCAAAAGATTGAGCCTGAGAAATATTCAATTTTGTAGCCGCACCGACCCAATGCATAAGGGGGATTTTTTTTGCTGAGGAGGTTGCTAAAATCTGGTCAAGCAAAATTTTATCTTTACCTGAGGCAGGAAAATTATAAAGTATAAATAAGTCATATTCCTCAAACTTGGAAGGGTCAGGATTCTTATAAAATTCGTTTCCGTTTTTCCGGATAAAATCATCAATCTGGTATTGGTCATTGGACTTCAATGCATCATGCAGTGCACCAATATCAGGATGACTTTGTGATGAAAATAATGCTATTTTCATCCTTGAATCCAAGACATTGAAGAATATCTTTCTAAAATTATTTTTAGTATTGGAATCCTCTACATCAGGCGAAATGGCAATTGTATAGGATTGAATTCCAGGTTCTGTAGGGATAATTTTAAAATCAATTTCAGCTTCCGGCAATCGATCAGAAAGATCTACTTTTTTGGAGGCAAGGACTTTGCCATTTCCCGAAAGCGTTACCAATACATTTTTGCTGGTATAAGCAATTGAACCAATTTTTACTTTTACAGGAAGCTCTGATTTTAAATATCCAATTTCATTATACAGCACCTCTTTTATAAAAATATCCTTTTTTTCTGTGGTGTCACCGACAAGTACAGTAAAAACAGGAGTACCAAAAAGTTCAGCACTATAAGCCGGATTTTCACCTTGTGTGCTAATACCATCGGAGATTAATATAACTGCGCCGAGGTGTTGGTTTTTATACAATTCGGAAGCTTCTTCTACAATTCCTGACAAATCAGATCCAGATATATCATAGGAATGATCCGAAAGCGGTGTTTCTTTTAGTTCATTTCCAAAGGTATAATGCACTGTAGAAATTCCTGCATTATTCAAAGATTTTACCAACCCATTAGCATTTTCTTTAAATTTTTCTTTCAGAAATGTGGAATCGGAGGATGCAAGCATACTTTCGGATCCATCATTCAGAATTAGTACTATTGGAGCTTTTACTTCTTTGAAAGTACCAGAAAAAACGGGCTCTAGCAGAAAAAGAGAAAGAAAAAAAACAGTTATAAATCTTAAAATACTTACAACCCAGAACCAAACCCTGGTGAGGGGTGGTTTGGAATACCGGTACATAAGAAAGGAAACCAGGGCAGCAACAATTGCACAAACCATCAATAATGCCGGCGGGTAAGTAAAAGTTACATTCATTGACCTGGAATATTAATTACAACTACAAACGAAAATACGGGCATTACATTACCATCCCGCCGTCGACATGCAATACTTGTCCGGTTATATAGGTTGAAAGGTCAGACCCAAGAAAAACACACAAATCTGCAACATCCTTTGGAGTGCCTGCTCTTTTAAGTGGAATACTGCTAAGCCAACGATCGATTTCTTCTTGAGGAATGGCATCAGTCATTTCTGTTGCAATAAAACCCGGGGCAATAGCATTGGCTCGAATGTTTCTGGAGCCCAGTTCCTGAGCAACAGATTTTGTAAATCCAATAATACCTGCTTTAGAAGCTGCATAATTGGCCTGACCTGCATTTCCCTGTACACCTACTACAGAACTTATGTTAATAAAAGATCCGGACTTTTGACGAATCATATGTTTTATTCCTGCTTTAGTATAATTAAATACACTTTTCAGGTTTATTTTCATCACCAAATCGAACTGTTCCTCACTCATTCTAAGTAAAAGATTGTCTCTTGTAATACCTGCATTGTTGATTATCACATCAATTCTGCCAAAGGTTTCAACAATTTCGTCAAGAACTTTCGTGGCACTTTCAAAATCCGAAGCATCAGCATTGTACCCAACTGATTTTACTCCAAAGCTGGATATCTCCTTAGCTACGTTTTGCAGAAGCTGATCATCAGCAATATCCGTAAAGGCAATATGAGCACCATGTTCTGCACAAGTTAGAGCTATTGCTTTTCCTATTCCTCTTACAGCACCTGTTACCAGTACTACTTTATCGTTTAATAGTTTCATTTCCGAAAATTAGTCCTTTAGATTGAAAAAAATGTGTCAGGAACCTTTTAAATATGTTGCAATCAAATCAATTTGTTCCCATTCATCCCTTTTGAGTTCAATAATTCTATCGAAATAATGAAAACTAATGCTATTGGGATGATATTGAACAGAAGCCAATTCAATTGGAAAAGATGGCTTATTTTTGCCAAAAGCTATATCATAAACAGACAATATAGTAAATGAATCATTTACAAAAAATATTTGACCCATTTTTTTTCGAATGGAAGCTATGGCTGCAATATTGCCCAAGGCAATACAACCTGCAAATCCTAACACTCCAAACCAAAGAATATCTCGCTGTTCTGAAGCTCTGACAATAAGGAAAACCATTAATACCATTGCAAATCCTGCATAATACCTCATGGCTATTTCCTGTACCAAAATCAGAGGATTAGCGCTTCTAGGGAAATGTTTACTGGTAAACCTTGTCATATTAATTCAATTTCCTTATTTCTAAAACCTGATAAAAAAGATTTTATATCCATTTTTTTCTTGCCTTCGGGCTGAAGCATCAGAATTTCATAGTTTCCGTCTCCTGTTCCTACAATCAATTTATCCTCAATTACTTTACCCAAACCTGGTTGTTGTTGTTCCTTAGAATGTGATATTCTGCCTTCGAGAATTTTAAAGATTTTACCGTTATGCATTGTCCATGCAGCAGGATAGGGCGATAACCCTCTGATAAGGTTATGAATATTTCCTGAAGAATCGTTCCAAGAAATACGAGTATTGTCCCTCGTAAGTTTGGGAGCTTTTTTTTCAATCAAAGCCATATGTTGTGGTTTGGGTTGAAAATCAGGTTGTTCTATTTGCTCAAGGGAACTTATAATTAGCCTTGCTCCTCTTTGCATTAATATGTCATGCAAAGTTCCGGCATTAATTTCCTCAGGGATTTCTACTTTCTCTGATTGAATAATATCGCCGGTATCAATTTCCCTGCGAATGAAAAAAGTTGTGATTCCAGTTATTTTTTCTCCTTTAATAATCGCCCAATTTATTGGAGCTGCCCCTCGATAATCAGGTAATAAAGAGGCATGTAGGTTAATACACCCTTTCGGTGGCATTTGGATTATGACTTCAGGTAACATTCTGAATGCCACCACAATAAACAGTTCAGCTTGTATGGATTTGAGTTCTGCTAAAAATTCAGGATTCTTTAAATTTGTAGGTTGCAACACTTTTATTCCATGGTCAAGTGCCAGTCTTTTTACTGGTGATTCCTGAATAACTAAACCCCGGCCTGCTGGTTTATCTGGTGCTGTTATAACGGCGGCCACTTGGTGATTTGATTGCAACAATGCCTGCAAAGCAGCCACCGCAAAATCAGGTGTTCCCATAAAGACCAATCTCATCAGCTGTAAATTTAGGTATCCTTAAGGGTAGATAAGGTATTTTTCACGGATTCGTTTAAATCGATTTAAATCTGGTTGCCAGCTTAAAACAATTTTTTCAGCACTTTCCCCTGAGTGAATCTGGGTTTTTAATTGAGTATTTCCACAAAGTTTATCGAAAAATGGGTTAAAAAAACCAGAACCAACAAAATTGGAATATTCTGATTCGAAATTATATAGCAACTGAATAGCCGCCAACCAGTTACTATCCGGATTATTTCCTAAGTGCTTGATTTTAACTCCATAGCAATCCTTATTCTCAAAAATCGGATGCTCTGATTTTCCTTTAATGGGAACTGGTTTAAACTTAGCAGGCATTAATTCCCAACCCGAAAGAGGAAAAAAACTAGTCTCTCCTTCTATTGAATCCAATCTAAAGGATTTTAGAAATCCCCGATGTCCGGGAAATCCAATTTGTTCAAAAGGTTTATCAGTTCCTCTGCCAACACTGGTTTGAGTGCCTTCATACCAACATAGATAAGGATAGTTTTCTGCTGATTCTAAGGTAGGCAAATTAGGTGAAGGCGCCAACCACGGATGGTTTGTTCCTTCCCATTTCATTGATCTCTGATATCCAGACATATTTATGATGGTTAGATTACATTTTTGTTTTTCGGCCAACCAACCTTCACCATTAATCATTTTGGCATACTCGCCTATTGTCATTCCATATTGAATGGGTACAGCATGCATTCCAACAAAGGATTTTACTTCCGGCTTTAAAACGGGGCCACCAATGCAGTGAATAGAAGGATTTGGTCTGTCAAGGACCCAAACTTTAATTCCTGATTCAGCACAGGCTTCCATGACATAATGTAAAGTAGATAAATAGGTATAAAAACGTGCTCCAACATCCTGTAAATCAAATATGATGATATCCAACCCATTCAGGTCTTCATTGGA
>Ga0209598_10000794_pt1 | contig 25695 bp, 12 predicted proteins | sample M_140807_EF_Meta_FD_187317 | JGI IMG/M metagenome (GOLD analysis project Ga0209598, IMG submission 187317) | Freshwater microbial communities from Lake Montjoie, Canada to study carbon cycling - M_140807_EF_MetaG (SPAdes) (version 2) | ecosystem: Environmental > Aquatic > Freshwater > Lake...
GTCCAGGTCCCCTACACCGAGTCGGTCGAGCAGACCTACACGGTGATGGTGCCGGTGTCGGAGGAGAAGACCTCCACCTACACCGTCATGGTTCCGAAGCAGGAAGAGAAGACCTCGACCTACTCGGTTCAGGTCCCCTACACCGAGCAGGTCGAGCAGACCTACACGGTCATGACTCAGGTTCCGGAAGAGAAGACCTCGACCTACACGGTCCAGGTCCCCTACACCGAGTCGGTCGAGCAGACCTACACGGTGTCGGTCCCGGTTCAGGAAGAGAAGACCTCGACCTACACGGTCCAGGTCCCCTACACCGAGCAGGTCGAGCAGACCTACACGGTGTCGGTCCCGGTTCAGGAAGAGAAGACCGCCACCTACACGGTGATGGTTCCCTACACCGAGGAGAAGGTTTCGACCTACTCCGTCAGCGTTCCCTACACCGAGCAGGTCGAGCAGACCTACACGGTCAGCGTTCCCTACACCGAGCAGATGACCGGCAGCCGGACCGTGCAGAAGCGCGTCCCGGTCCAGTCGTCGAAGACGGTGCAGGTCCGCGGCGGCAGCTGGCAGACCGAGATGGTGGAAGTTGCCTCGGGCACCGATGCCTGCGGCTGCCCCTGCCCCCCGAAGATGTGCTGCAAGCGTGTCTGGGTTCCGACGTGTGAGACGAAGGAAGTGCCCGTCACGACCTACCAGTGCACCACGGAAGAAGTTCCCTACACCTACTGCGTCACCAAGACGCGGCAGGAGCAGCGGAGCCGGATGGTTACGGTGAACAAGTGCCGTTCCGAAGAGCGCACCCGCACCTACACGGTGCAGAAGTGCCGCCCCGAGGAGCGGACTCGTACCTACACCGTCACCAAGATGGTGCCCGAGCAGAAGTCTCGCATGGTCAGCGTCACGAAGCACCGCTCCGAGGAGCGGACTCGTAACTACACCGTGACGAAGATGGTGCCGGAGACCAAGACCCGTTCGGTCAGCGTCACCAAGTACCGTCCGGAAGAGCGCACCCGCACCTACACGGTGACGAAGTGCGTTCCGGAGACGAAGACCCGTTCGGTCAGCGTCACCAAGTACCGTTCCGAGGAGCGGACCCGCAACTACACCGTCACCACCATGGTGCCGGAAGAGCGGACCCGTAACTACACGGTCACGAAGATGGTGCCGGAGCAGAAGAGCCGCTCGGTCAATGTCACGAAGTACCGCTCCGAGTCGAAGACTCGGGAGTACCAGGTGACCCGTTGCGTGCCCGAGACCATGACGAAGGAAGTTTCCTACACCGTCATGGTTCCGCAGGAAAAGACCGAGTCGTACTCGGTCACGGTGTACGACTGCGTTCCCGAGACGAAGACCGCGAGCTACACGGTTCGCGTTCCTCACACGGTGACGAAGGAAGTGCCCGTCCAGAAGTGCATCACGGTCGCCGTCGAGGTGCCCGTCGAGAACGCCTGCGGTGGCTGTGGTGACGCCGGTTCGGCTGGTGCTTGTGGCGGCGAGGCTTCGGCCTGCGGCAGCTGCGGCGACGCCGGTGCGGCTTCGGCCTGTGGCAACTGCGGCGAGGCTTCGGCCTCGTCCTGCGGTGGCTGCGGCAAGAAGGGTTGCCGTCGCAAGGGCTGCCGTCGCGGCTGCTAAGCCCGACGCGGCATCTTCAATGTTGTGAATCAGAGGGGGCCGGACGTCAGACGTCCGGCCCCCTCGCCATTTACGTTCACTGCTGCGTACCCGGCCCGCTCCGCCGGCATGAACCATTGCGGGCCGGGCAGGTCTTCAAACGACGGGCTCAAGCCTGTCCCACTCGGGCAACGACTGTGCACCTCGACAGGCTGAAGCCTGTTCCACACCGGGCAGAGGCTGGCAGCCGTTTTGTGCCTAACGGCGTTCCTTGAGCAGGTCGCGGATTTCCGTCAGCAGGAGCTGGTCTGGGGTCGGGGCCGGGGGACCGCCGAGCTTGGCCTTCATCAGCCAGCCGAGAAACTTCACGATGAAGAAGAACAGCGCCGCAGCCAGGATCAGAAAGCTCACCACGTCGCCGAGGAAGGCGCCGTAGGGGATCGTCTTCTCGCCGGCGTTGATCGCCCAGTCCTTGTAGCCGGCGTCTCCGGGCAGGATCACGCTCACGACCGGCATGATGATGTTGTCGACGAGGCTGGTGATGATCTTCCCGAAGGCGCCGCCGATGATCACGCCCACCGCGAGGTCGACCACATTTCCTTTGAAGGCAAAACTTTTGAACTCATCGAAGAGCGACAGCGCCTGGTTCTTGGGGTCCACGGGGGGCTCCTGATCTGCTGTTGGTGAATGGGGCTGGTGAGTTGGGTTGGGATCCGGATCACCCGGATCGCCAGCGGCAGGGTATTCGCATTCGCCCACAGCCGACAAGCGTGGCAGCCGATTTTGCTGATCAGAGTTCTGCAAAACATCCGGCTGCCGCTTGCAACCGGCCTGAAAAATGATCTGATGTCGAATCTTTCGGGGGCTGGGTACAGCCCTCCCGACAGTCTCATTATTTGGATCGGAAAGGGGCTCACAATGAACGGCGGAATGGCGAGGGTATGGGTGGCGGTGGTGGCCCTGATCGGGGCTGGATTCGAGTCGGCAGCGCAGGGCCAGTCAGCGGCTCCCGCTGCAACGCCGCCCGCCGCCGCAGTGGCCGCCCAGCCGGCCGCTCCAGCCGCCCTCTCGGCTCTCGAGGCCGCGATCGTCCGCGAGTCGGAGGCGACGGTGAAGTCGTTCAACACCGCCGACGCGACGGCCATGGCCGGGCACTTCCTCGAGAAGGGCGAACTCGTCGACGAGAACGGCAACGTCTACGAGGGGCGAGCCCAGATCGCGGAGCTGTTCAAGAACTTCTTCACGAAGTTTCCCAAGGCGGTCATCGAGATGCAGGTCACGTCGGTCCGTCCCGTCGGCGATGGGCTCGCCGTCGAGGAGGGGGAGCGGCGGATCACCGCCGAAAACGGCGCCGCCACGGCCCAACTCCACTACATGGCCCTGCGTTCGAAGCAGGGCGACCGCTGGCAGATCGCCTCCTACCGGGAATTCATCGACGATCCGAAGCCCACCGCCCAGGAGATGCTGATGCCTGCATCGTGGCTGGTCGGCGACTGGATCGACGAGAGCCCCGAGGGCCGCAGCGAGATCTCCTTCAAGTGGAGCGAGGACGGCAACTTTCTGCTCGGCCAATACACCCTCTCGGAGGGCGGTCAGGTGACCTCGAAGAGCCAGCAGCGGATCGGCTGGGATCCGGTCGAGCAGATGCTCCGCTCCTGGACGTTCGATTCCGACGGCGGCTTCAGCACGGGTGAGTGGGCCCAGGTCGACGACGGTTGGGTGGTGAAGTCGGAGGCCACGATGCCCGACGGCACGACCGGATCGGCCACGATGACGATCACAATCAAGGACGAAGACCACTTCCTCGTCAGGAGCACCGATCGGATCATCGCCGGTGTCGAGGAGCCTGACTTCGAGATGCAGGTGGCCCGCAAGCCGCCGCAGCCGGCCAAGTGAGATTCGCCGGATCGAGCTTCTGTCAGCCTGAGAGCGTTTCCCTCCGTTCCCCGAAAGGTTTTCCTCGAGATGCGCGGCACCGCGGCCTGGATCGTTGTCGGATGTGCGGCCCTTTTGATCACAGCCTCGCCGGCGTCTGCCCGGCCTGGGGCCGGTGGCGGCAGGCCGATGCCCCGCCCGGCCGGTGGCATGGCGAGACCGGCGGGCGGCATGGCGCGGCCTGCGGCGCCGATGGCCCGCCCAAACGTGCAGCGGCCGCAGATGCCGATGGCCCGGCCCAACGTGCAGCGGCCGAATGTCGGGATGCAGCGGCCCAGCATGCCCAACATGCAGCGGCCAAATCTGGGGAACATGCAGCGGCCCGGGATGGCGCGGCCCTCTCTACCAACGGCTGGCAATCGACCGGCCCAGATCCAGCGACCAAACATTGGCATGTCGAGGCCCGGTCTGGGCACGCCGCGGCCGGGTGGTATTCCAGGCATCGCCAATCGTCCAGCGCCCGTCCCCGGTGGGCTCGGTGGCCTCAACCGTCCCACCACGCTGCCCGGTCAGATCGGCAGGCCCGGCGCCGGCCTCAACCGTCCGACAACGCTTCCCGGCCAACTCCCGGGCCAGATCGGCGGCGGGCAGGGGATGACGAAGCCCTGGAATCGCCCCAGCCTCGGCGGCGTCACGAAGCCGTCGTTTCCTCAGCCCGGTCTTCCGAACAGGCCTGGGATCGGTGGCAACAGGCCCGGCGGGAATTTTCCAGGCCTCGGCAATCGTCCGACAACGTTGCCGGGTGATCTGGGAAACAATAGGCCCGGTATCGGTGGCAACCGGCCCGGCCTCGGCAACCGGCCCGGCATCAATGGCGGCAACACCATCGGCAGTGGCAACTGGGGCAACAACAACAACTTCAACAACTTCAATGTCGGCGGCGGTTGGAATGGCGGCGGCTACGGCGGCTGGGGCTATCCGGGCTATGGCGGTGGCTATCCCGGCTACGGCGGCGGCTGGGCCAACAACTGGAACAACGGCTACGTCAATCCGCACTACGGCAACTGGTACAACAGCTGCTGGACCGGCAACTGGAGCAATGGCGGTGGCTGGTGGGCGCCGTTCGCGCTCGGTGCCGCCACCTGGGGATTGGCATCGACCGTCTCGAACTGGGGCCTCGGCTACGGCTATCTTGGCTACGGCGGCGGGGCCTACGTGAACCCCTACTATTCGTCGATCCCGGCGGCCTTTGTGGCGGCGAGCCCCTACGACTATTCCCAGCCGATCGTCGTCAACAACTACATCCCGAGCGACGTCCCGACCGACGTAAACGTCGCCGCCGGCCAGCAGCAGGCATCGGCACCGACAGCCGAGAGCACCACCGCCCCGGTCGTCAGCGAATCGGATCGTCTGGTCGACGAGGCCCTCGCGAAGTTCAAGGCCGGTGACTACGGCGCCGCGCTCGCCGGCTGCGACAAGGCGTTGAAACTCTCCCCCAAGGATTCGGTAGTGCACGAGGTGCGGGCACTTGCGCTCTTCGCCTACGGCCGCTATCCCGAGGCGGCTGCAACCCTGAATGCCGTTCTCGCCGTCGCCCCCGGCATGGACTGGACGACCCTCAGCGGGCTCTACGACGACGTCGACACCTACACCGCCCAGCTCCGCAAGCTCGAGGCCACCTGCAAGTCGAACCCCGGCGATGCGGCGGCCCACTTCGTGCTCGCCTACCACTACCTCGTCGGCGGCTATGCCGACATGGCGGCCGAGGCCCTGAAGGTGGTGGTTGCCAAGCAGCCGGGCGACGCCGTCGCCAAGCGACTCCTGGAGGCGATCACGCCCCCCAAGGATTCGACCGCCCCGGCCCCGGCCGGCGGATTGGCCAACACTGCCACCCAGCCGGCCACCCCGGCCGCCGGCCCCGAGACCGACCTCGTCGGCTCCTGGAAGGCGACCAGCGGCAAGGATTCGGTGTTGCTCACGATCACGGAAGACTCGAAATTCACCTGGAAGGCGGCCACGGAAGGGAAGCCCCCGGTCGAACTCTCCGGCACGATCTCCACCGCCAGCGACGCGATCGCGCTCCAGAGCGAGGCCGCCGGCACGATGACGGCCAAGGTCGTGTCGAAGGGGGCCGACGCCTTCGACTTCGCCCTCGCGGGCGCCCCGCCCGAGGTCAAGCCGCTGGCGTTCCAACGGGTCAAGTAGCCCGCGGCGGCACAGGCGGCACAGCCGGTAGCGGCCTGTTTCAGGGTCGTTCGTTTGCCGAAAGATTGACGGCCAGCGAACCCGGGGGTAGTCCTGAACGTAGAACAGGGCACATCCCCTTGCCGTGGAGTCTGCGCCCATGCCGTCGCCAAACCTGACCAGCTCGTCTCCCCGGTTCGGGCTCCTGTCGCCATTCCGCCCGCGATCGGCCCGCCGTCGCGGCCCGCGTGGAACGCTCTCCAAGGGCAGGGGACTTTCCGCCTGGGAAACGCTCGGCCACTCGGTGACCGGCCTCGAGCATCTGGAATCGCGGGCCCTGATGGCGGCCGACGTGGCCGTGGCCTTCGCCCAGCAGACGGCCGAGGTGGCCTTCTTCACCACCCCCTCGCAGCAGGTCTACAAGGTCGACTTCACAAACGTCGGCGACGCATCGGCCAGTTCCGTGACCGCCGGCCTCTCGTTTGGCGGGGCGGTCCCGACCCAGACCTGGACGGTTGCCTACTCGGGCGGCGCCTCGGGAACCTTCAGTGGTTCGGGGCCGTTCAGCCAGTCGCTCTCGCTGCCTGCCGGCGGCAAGGCGACGGTCACGGTCACGGCCCGCGTGGCCGCCGACGCGACCGGTCCGCTCGTCGCCACGGCCACCGCATCGGCTGTCGGCGATGCCAACGCCGCCAACAACTCGGCGACCAGCAGCCGCCGGCTCACGGGCCAATTCCTGGCCCTCTCCGACGCCCTCGGCCCGAATGCCACCGGCGTCGTTCGGATCGTGAGTCCGGCCACGGGTGCCGTGGTCTCGAGCTTCACCCCCTACAGCACGCCGATCAATGGCGGCCTGAGCGTCGTCGTCGGCAACTTCGACGGCACCGGCCGGCCGATGGTTGCGGTCGCCCCGCGGCGCGGCATGGACGGCACGGTCCGGTTCTTCGCCCAGAGCGACTCGGGTGCCTGGCAGGAGCGGGTGAACTATCGAACCCAGCCGTTTGCAGGCTCGCGGGACGGCCTGAGGATCGCCGCCGGTGATGTCGACGCCAACGGCACCGACGACATCGCTGTCGCACCGGCCTCTGGCAACGGCCCTCTGAAAATCTTCCTCACCCAGCCGCGGTCCTCGGGAGCGGCCGATCCGGTTGCCAACCAGCCGTTTCGCACGGTCAATGGCCTGCGCGGATCGGGGGGCGGCTTCGCATTGGCCGACATGGGCACGTTTGCAAACGGCGTCGCGGTCGATGCCGCCAAGCAGGATGCCAAGGCAGAACTCATCCTCGGCTCGGGTGGCGGTGTCGGCCCGCGGGTTCAGGTTCACGACCTCTCGACCGCGGCCGCCAAGGTGATCGACACGATCGCCCCCTTCAGCCCGAACTCTCGCGACCCGATCGCCGTGCACACCGCCCGAATCACCCCCGACTCGATCCCCGAACTGATCCTCGACATCGGCGGCACGCGGCCGAGGACGGAGATCTACAACGGCCTCGTCGGATCGGCCGCCAACCCGAAACTCTCCGCCTTTGCGGCCTTCGGCAATAGCGGCCGTGCCGCCGATCCGGGCACCACCGTCGGGATCGACACCAGCGGCGACGGCATCGCCGACTCGCTCCTCGGCTCGCAGGGGTATCGCGGGGCGGCCGGCCTGAAGCTGCTGTCGACGGCCGGTGTTGCACAGGGCACTCGGGGCTCATTCACCGAGCCGACGGGCATGGCGGCGGCGATCGCCCGCACAAATCCCGACATCGTCAGGAGCGGCACCGGCCTCGAGTCGATCAGCCTCGTCAGCGGGCCGGCCTCCGGCACCGCGGCCACAAACGGCAAGAAACTGCAGGTGCACTACATCGGCACGCTTCTCGACGGCACGAAGTTTGACAGCTCCCGTGACCGCGGCACGCCCTTCGAGTTCACGCTCGGGCAGGGGCAGGTGATCAAGGGCTGGGACGAGGGCCTGCTCGGCAGGAAGCCGGGTGACAGGCTGCAGCTGATCATTCCGCCCGCCCTCGGCTACGGCAGCCAGTCGCAGGGCAGCATTCCGGCAAACTCGACGCTCTGCTTCGACATCGAAGTGATCTCCGTCACCTGATGCTGCCCGATGCGGGACGGGCTTGAGCCTCTCTGACCTACCAGCGGGCTTCGAGGCCGAGGTTCGCGCCGGCGAGGTAGATGCTGCTACCGCCGTTGAGGTTGTTGCCGCCTCCGGGTGCCGCGCTGAAGTCGAACTGGTTGGGTGCCATGGCCACCCCCGAAAGCCAGAGCATGTTGTAGCCCAGCCGTAGGCCCCAGGTTTCGGTCATCCGGTACGTGAGCGTGAAGTTGAGGTCGCCGATCAGGCCCACGCCCCCTTCGCTGGCGGAGCGGGTCGGCCGTTCCTGGAGCGCGGGCTGGAGCGTCGAGTTGATGATCGGCGCCTGCTGCTGGCTCATCGCCGTGCCGCCGAGGCCCACCTTGGCCCAGCTCTCGAATGCCCAGCGGTCCCAGGCCATCCGTCCACGGCCGCCGACCTGGGCGGCGAAGATGTTGGACGTGGCGCCGACGTCGTACAGGCCCGACCCCGGCACGTCGGCGGGGGTGAAGGAGAGCAGTGCCGATTCGTCGAGGCTGGCCCAGCGGAATCCGGCCAGCCAGTCCCAGGTGCCGCGGTCATAGTTTCCGCAGCGACGCCAGGGTTCGCCCGCGAGCCGGTCAGGGCCACCGTCGCACCAGCGCGAGAAGACGTTGGCCTCGATCGAATTGACCGACGAGCGAACCGTTGCCCGGGCGACGGATCCGCCGTTCAAGACGCCCGTCGGAGTGCCGAGCGGGCCGGGCACCTGCAGGCGTCCGGCACCATCCGTCGCCGTGTCTTCGGCAAACATTCCCCAGACGCCGAGGTAGCCGATCTCCCAGCCCCGTCCGCAGTCGGACGCCTCGCCGTAGAAGAGCCGCATACCGGGCTGAGTGTTGAACGTCAGGTCGCTGGTGCTGATCGCGGCGGGACCATTCGGGCCGCGGATCACCGTCGGCCGGCCATAGGCCTGGTTGTCGCGCTGGAGGAAGACGGCGTCGAAGATCGCATATGACTCCTCGCCGCCGCGGCACCAGGAGGTAAACGCAGGCCGGAGCGGCACGCAGATGTCGGTGCCGTTCTGGTTGCAGGGGTCCGACTGCGGATCGCCCTGAAGTGGAACCTCGACGGGCGATTCGACGACCGGGCAGTCGTCGGCACGGGCGGCCGCAGAGAAAGCCGCGCAGAACGCGACCGCGAGCCACGCACACTGCTGTCGCCCCCCGATGGCGGCCATGCCTGCCCCTCTGACTGCCCGATGCCCGTCCATACGGCTCCCGCGGAGGAACCGCTTCCACCCCGTTTTTCGGCACAACCGGCAAAGGGCGTGAGAAACGTTGCCGACGGAATCATTTTGCAGCTGGATGGCGAGGTTCTTGGATCACCCGGGGCGAAAATGGGCGGGCAGGGAAGGCGGCAAGACTTCGGCAATGACAGGCTCAAGCCTGTCCCACATCGGGCAGGCCAGGGCAGGCGAGGCGAAGGGGTCGGCGAATGCTCGAGGAGCGTTCGGACCGAATCCTCGAGGGCCACAGCGACGAGACTTTTGCCGCCCCGAAGCCGGCACGGCTGGGTTGGACGCAAATCACAACGACAGGCTCAAGCCTATCCCACATCGGACAGGCCAGGGTCTGGGCTTACCAGCGGTATTCCGTGCCGATGTTCACGCCCTGAAGGAACAGGCCGCCGTTGTCGTTGATCCCGGTGCCGGCTCCCTGGGCCGTCTGGAAGTCCCACTGCGAAGGGGCGAGGGCGGCGTTCGTCAGCCAGTAGAAGTTGTAGCCCAGCCGCAGGCCCCAGTGCTGGGTGAGTTTGTAGATCGCGGTGGCGTTGATCATCCCGATGAAGCCCACGCCCGTATCGCTGGCGGAGAGGGCGCCCCGCTCCTGGCCGGAGATCGAGCCCACGATCGGGTCGGATGACTGAAAGGCGTTGGTGCCGCAGAGGGCCGTCTTCCACCAGCCCTCGACGGCCCAGCGCTGCCATTCGCGGCGGCCCCGCATGCCGATCTGGGCACCGAAGTAGTTGGTCGCGGTTCGGACGGTGTAGTTCGCCTCCTGAGGCGGGTTGCTGCAGCAGAGCGCGCTCATGCTGGCCTGCTCGTTGAGGCCGGCCCAGATGAAGCCGCCGAGCCAGTCGATGCAATGGCAGTTCGGCTTGCAGCGGGTCAGGCCGCACCAGTTGGGACCGCAGTCTTGGCAGCAGTCGTAGCAAAACATGTTGGCTTCGAAGATGTTGAGCGTCGAGGCGTAGGTGGCCCGGACGGAATCAGCGTCGTTGAAGTTGTTGACGGCGAGGCCGAGCGGAGTGGGCAGTTCGAGGTTCGCCGGCCCGCTCACGGTCGCGTCGCCAAACATCCCATAGATGCCGGTGTAGCCGATCTCCCAGCCGAGGTTTTCGGTGAACAGTCTGCCGTAAAACAGCCGGATGCCGGTGCCGGTCGAAGGATAGAGATCCTGCCCGGTCATCACCGGCAGGCGGGTGTCGGCGTTGTAGACGAGGGGGGCGTTGCCGATCTGGTTGTTTCGCTGCAGGAAGAGGACGTCGAAGATCGCGTAGTGGGTCCAGTTGGGACAGCAGCAGCACTGCCGGATCTCAGCCAGACAGGCCTCGTCGGCGAGCTGCTGCTCGGGGGCCGGGATGCCCGCGAACGGGTCGGGTTCGGCGGTGGGGTCAGGGGTCGGGGTGGGTGCCGGGACGGCGGAGTCCTCGATCGCCGGAATCTGGGCCACGAAGATGTCCTTGGCCAGGGCCTGACTGGCGGCGGCCGCAACCATCACGGCCACTACTACCGAGCAGAGAAACAAGATCCGCCTCATGGTCACTCCCCTCAAAATCCAAAACTGACGATCCACCCATTCCACGGGCATAATCGACGCTGACGGCAGGCAGAAAACGGACCGGGCCGTCGCCGCCCTCACAGCCCTCCCGACCGGTGCGGACGGCCGAACCCATGACAGGCTGAAGCCTGTCCCACTTCGGGCAATGACAGGCTGAAGCCTGTCCCACTTCGGGCAATGACAGGCTGAAGCCTGTCTCGCATCGGGCATGACAGGCCCAGATGGGGCGGGTTGAGCACTGGAAACCCAGGGCGTGAAATCGGCCCTCCCCGGACGTTAGGTTAGGGTGACGGGCTTCGCGGCTGTAACGGTTGGGTGGTCTGGCCAAGAAATGCCGTCCTCCACCCGGCCCTCCGAGCCGAACATTCGAAACAGTCCCCTTCATTCCAGGTGATTCCCGCATGGCGTCGTCGCAGCTTTCAAACGTCTTTGCCCGCAGGTCGTCCCGCCGCATTCGTCCCCGGCAGCTGGTCACCGAGCAACTCGAGCGCCGGCTGCCGCTCGCGGTCACCACGCCCTTCACGGTCCGCTATCAGACCAACGACACTGGCGACATCACATTCGCCGCCAACACGCTGATGACGGCGCCGGCGAGCGATCCGAATGCCGTCAACGCCCAGAATGGCGTCGGCAGCAAGGTGGCCAACAACGACTTCGTGATGACGTATGTCGATGTCGATAGCGACCCGACCACGTTCAACTCGAGTCGGTCCGATCTCGTCATGCCGGCCGGATCGCAGGTGCTCTTTGCCGGCCTCTACTGGGGTGCCCGCACAAACGGTACCACGGTCAATGCAGCGACGGCTCTGCGCAACAACGTCAAGTTCATGACTCCGGGGGGCGCCTATCAAAACCTCACCGGCTCGCTCGTCGGCAACAGCGGCAACGACTACCAGAGCTTCAGGGACGTGACGTCGCTTGTGGCAAACGCCGGTGCCGGCACCTACACCGTCGCAAACGTGCAGGCGCAGAAAGACAAGACCGACACGTATGCCGGTTGGTCACTCGTGGTGGCGTATCGCGCGCCGGGTGAACCGGCCCGTAACCTGACCGTGTTCGACGGCTATGGCAGCGTCGCCACGACGCCCTCGAGCGACAAGTCGGTCGATATCCTGATCGACGGCTTCAAGGCCCCGCTGCAAGGGCCCGTGAATGCCACGCTCGGCTTCATCGCCTACGAGGGCGACCTCGCCAAGACCGGCGACACGGTGAAGTTCGACGGCAAGTCGCTCTCTAATCCGGCCAATCCCGTCAGTGACTTCTTCAACAGCACGATCTCCAACCGCGGGGCGCTCGTCTCCACGAAGAATCCCGACTACGTCAACCAGCTCGGCTACGACGCCGACCTGATCGAGGCCAACGGGATCATCAAGAACGGGGCCACCAAGGCCACGATCACGATGACGACCGGTGGCGAGACGTACTACCCCGGCGTTGTGACCAGCGCCATCGAGCTCTTCGCCCCCGAAGTGACGGTCGTGAAAAGCGTCGTGGACGAGAACGGCGGTAATGTTGACGCCGGCGATGTGCTCACCTACACGATGACGGTCGCCAACGATGCCACCGCCCTCGACAACGCGATCAACGTCCTCCTCAACGACGCAATCCCGACTGGCACGACCTACAAGGCCAACTCGCTCAAGGTGACGGCCGGCGTTAATGCCGGCAGCAAGACCGACGCCTCCGATGGCGATCAGGCCCAGTTTGTGAGTGGCACGAGCACCGTGCAGTTTCAGCTCGGCACCGGAGCCGGCGGCACCGGCACCAGCGGTGGCACGCTCGCCCCCGGCGAGTCCACCACCGTGACGTTTCAGGTCACGGTGAATGCCGGGCTTCCGCCACTGACGCTGATCCAAAACACGGCCAATGTGACCTACTCCGGCCAGACATCCGGCTTTCAGCTCAATGCCACCGGCTTTGCGGACATCGCCACCATGGGGGCGGCCGATCTGGCGGTCACGAAGACCGACGGCAAGACCCAGTATGTGCCCGGCACGACCACCACCTACACGATCGTGGTCACAAACCGGGGCCCGAGCAACGTGACTGGTGCGACGGTCGTCGACACGTTCCCCAGTCAGGTTGAGGGGGCCACCTGGACGGCCACATATAGCAGCGGTTCGAGTGGCCCCGCCTCGGGCAGCGGCAACATCAACACGCTCGTCAATCTCCTGAACGGCGGCACGGCCACGTTCACCGTCACGGCCCCGGTTCGGGCGGGTTCGTTCGGTGACCTGACCAACACCGTCACCGTCGCCAATCCCGCCGGCCTGCCCGATCCCGATCCGAGCAACAACTCGGCCACCGACATCGACACGTTCCTGAATCCTGGCAACCTCACCCTCGACAAGACGGTAGGGGACTTGAATGGCGGCTTCGTCGTGGCTGGCGACGTGCTCCGCTACTTGATCATCGTGCGGAGCGGCACTGCCGGCGTCGCTCCGTCGCTCCAGGAGGCAGCCGCCAATGTCATCCTCACCGACGTCGTGCCGGCCAACACGACATTCAAGCCGGGGTCGCTTCGCGTCAGGGTCGGAGCCAATGCCGGCTCCAAGACCGATGCAGTCGATGCCGATCAGGGCGAGTGGATCAGCGGCACGAACACCGTGCAGTTTCAGCTCGGCACCGGCGCCGGCGGAGGCACGGGCACGCCGGTCGGCGGCACGCTGACAGCGGGAGCCTTTACGGAGGTCGAGTTCGACGTGATCGTGGATGCCGGGATCCCCGACAGCACGGTGATCACGAACACTGCCGACGTGACGGCCACGGGAGCCACGTCGGGCCTGCCCCTCACGGCGACCGACTCCGTGGGAATCGCCACGCCCCCAGCGGCGGATCTCTTCATCACGAAGCGGGCGTCGTCCACGTTCACTCCCGGCGGCACGGTCAGCTACATCGTCTCGGCAGGCAACAGCGGACCGACCTCGGTGACCGGGGCCACCGTCACCGACACGCTGCCCGCAGGTCTCTCGAACGCGACCTGGACGGCAACGTACACCGGCGGATCGACCGGCCCGACATCGGGAACGGGGTCGATCAATGCGACGGTTAATCTGGCCAATAAGGGTGTGGCAGTTTTCCGCATCACGGCGACGGCCGACGCCGACTTTCCGCTCAACCAGACGCTCACCAACACCGCCACGGTGACCGGTCCCGCAGGCGTTCCCGACCCGAATCTCGACAACAATACCGACACTCGAATAAGCACCCCCGCAGCGCTCACCGATCTCTCCGTCACGAAGACCGACGGCCAGACGCAGTATGTGCCCGGCAAGCCCGTCACCTACACGATCACGGTGAGCAACGCCGGCCCGAGCTTCGCATCACAGGCGGCCGTTGACGACACGCTCGACCCCGCGATCATTTCCTCGGCCACCTGGTCGGCCGTGTTCACGGGCACGGGCTCGGCCGGCACCGCCTCGGGTACGGGCTCGATCAGCGAGAACATCGACCTGGCCGTCGGCGGCACGGCGGTCTACACGGTCGTCGCCCAGACGCTATCCAGCGCCACCGGGTCGCTCACGAACACGGTCACGGTCACCACGAGCGACCTCTCAAGCGACCCGAATCCCGTCAACAATACGGCCACTGACACCGACACGCTCCTCCTGCCGGCCACGCTCTCGGTCGCGAAGTCGGTCGTTGACGTCAACGGCGGGTTTGTCATCGCCGGGGACACGCTTCGCTACACGATCGTGGTCACGAACCCCGCCTCGACCACGGCGGACGCGAAGGAGTCGGTGATCGACGTCATGCTCGACGACGTGATGCCGCTGTTCACGACGTATGTTTCCGGGAGTGTCCGGTCGAGCCAGGGCACGATCACAGGCAGCCAGGCAGACGGCGTGGAGGCGACGATCGGCACGCTGGCGGCGGGTGCCTCGGCCACGATCACGTTCGACGTGACGGTCAACGCCGGAATTCCGGACAGCACGACGATCACAAACACCGCCCATGTTGCCGGCGTCGGTGCGGTGAGCGGCACGGAACTCGACGCGAGCGGCCGGGCCGTGATCATGACGCCGCCGGGAGCCGACCTGAAGATCGTGAAAACGGGGCCGGCCACGTTCGTGCCGGGCCGCCCGCTCACCTACACGCTTGTCGTGAGCAACCTCGGTCCGAGCACTTCGACCAACCCGCTCGTCGCCGACACGCTGTCGCCGGACCTTTCGAGCGCGACGTGGACGGCAGCGTATGCCGGCGGCGCCTCCGGCCCCGCGAGCGGCTCGGGGAACGTCAATGCCACGCTCACGACCCTGCCGTCGGGCGGCACGGCCACGTTCACGATCACCGCCACGGCCGACTACCGACTCGACGCGGCGCTTGCCAACACGGCCACGGTCACGCCGACCGACGGGCTCATCGATCCCGATCCCGACAACAACACCTCGACCGTGTCGAGCACGCCCACCCCGGTGGCCGACCTGCAGGTCACGAAGACCGACGGTGTGACGAGCTACGTGCCGGGCCAGCAGCTCGTCTACACGATCACCGTGACCAATAACGGCCCGAGTTTCGTCACCGGCGCGGTGCTGACCGACGTACTCGACCCCTCGATCATCACGTCGGCGAGCTGGGTCGCGAACATCACGCAGGGTCAGGTCGACCTGTACGGGCAGGTCCGGGGCACCGGTTCCCTCAACCAGACGATGGATCTCGGGCCCGGCGGCACCGTGGTCTACACCGTCACAGCTATGACGACCTCCGCCGCCACAGCGACACTCGTCAACACCGCGACCATCACTGCGCCGGCCGGCACCACCGACCCGAACCCGGCCAACAACTCGTCCACCGACGTCGATTCGCTCACCCATCCGGCCGACCTTACCGTCGTGAAGACCGTCCGGGATCTCAATGGCGGCGTGCTCGTCGCCGGCGATACGCTCCGCTACACGATCGTGGTCTCGAATCCCGCGACGCCACTGCCGGCCGAGGCGGCGACCAACTTGATCCTCACCGACGCGATCCCGGCCAACACGACCTACAAGCCGGGCACGCTGCGGATCACGGCCGGCGCCAACTCCGGCGCGAAGACCGACGCCGTCGATCGCGACCAGGCGGAGTTCACCGGTAGCGCCGTCCAATTCCAGCTTGGTGCCGGCGCCGGGGCCGGCACCGGCACGCCGGTCGGGGGCACGCTCTCCCCCGGCCAGTCGACGACGGTCACCTTCGACGTGATGGTGAACGCAGGCACGCCGCTGGGCTCCGCCATCATCAACACGGCTACGGCCACGGCCACCGCCTCGGTGACGGGAGTGCCGCTCCAGGCCAGCGACTCGGTCGGAATCTCGATGGCCGGCGGTGCCGATCTCGCGATCGTGAAGACGGCTCCGGCCAGCTACACACCCGGCCAGCCTCTCACCTACACGCTGGTCGTGACCAACGCCGGCCCGAGCACCTCGACCAATGCCCTCGTCGAAGACGTCCTCCCCGCCGGACTGACCGGCGCCACCTGGACGGCCGTGTTTACCGGCGGTGCGACCGGCACCGCCTCCGGATCGGGCAACGTGAACACAAACGTCACGGTGCCGAGGGGCGGCCGGGCCACCTACACCGTGCGGGCCACGGCCAGTTCGACACTCGCTGGCGTGCTGACGAACACCGCCACGGTCACGCCGACCGACGGCGACCCCGATCCCAACCCCGACAACAACACCTCGACCGGCACGAGCGCAGTGGCCCCGGTGGCCGACCTGCAGATCGTGAAGACCGATTCGAGCGCCACCTACACGCCGGGCCTGCCGGTCACCTACACGATCACGGTCACGAACGCCGGACCGAGCTTCGTCCGCGGGGCGCGGGTGGCCGACGTCTTCCCGGCCACGATCACCGCGGCGGCCTGGTCCGCCGTATATTCAGGGACCGGCTCGGGCGGAAATCCCGCCGGCACCGGCTCGATCAACGAGGTGATCGACCTGGCCGTGGGTGGCACGGCGGTCTACACCGTCGTCGCCGAGACGAGCCCGACCGCGACGACGTCGCTCGTCAACACGGCGACGGTCGCTCCGCCAGTCGGCACCACCGATCCGGTCCCGGCCAACAACACCTCCACCGACACCGACACGGTCCTCCTGGCCGCAAAGCTGGGTATCACGAAGTCGGTCCGCGATCTCAACGGCGGCTTCGTGCAGGATGGCGACACGCTCCGCTACACGATGGTAGTCACGAACAACAGCGGGGCGACACTACCGACCGATGTCGCCGCGAACGTGTTCTTCAGCGACCCGATCCCTGCAAACACGACCTTCGTCATTGGCTCCATCACGAGCCCGCCAGGAATAACGCTGGCATACAGCGCAGCCGACGGCGTGACCGGCTCCCTCGGCAATATCGCCGGCGGCGGGTCGGTGACGGTCTCGTTTGATGTCACGGTCAACGCCGGCACCCCCGACTCGACTGTGATCACGAACTCTGCCGCGGTCACGGGCACGGGTGCCGCGACCCGCCTGCCCCTCTCGGCCGCCGACAGCGTCGGTGTTGTCACGCCTCCGGGGGCCGACCTCACGATCGTGAAGACCGGCCCGGCGACCTTCACGCCCGGCGGCTCGCTCACCTACACGCTCGTCGTCAACAACCTCGGCCCCAGCAACGTCAGCAATCCCACAGTGGCCGACACCCTGCCGGCGGGGCTTTCCGGGGCGACCTGGACGGTGTCGTATGCGGGCGGTGCCACGGGTCCGGCGAGTGGCTCGGGCAACGTCAACACGGCCCTGACGAGCCTGCCGGTCGGCGGCACGGCCACCTTCACGATCACGGCCGCCGTGGCCGCGGATGCCCTCTCGCCCCTGGCCAACACCGCCACGGTGACCGGCCCCGCAGGATTCCCCGATCCCAATCCCGACGACAACACCTCGACGACGATCGCGACGCCGGCGCCCGCGACGGCGATGTCGATCACGAAGACCGACGGCACGACCACCTACAAGCCGGGCGATCCCGTCACCTACACGATCGTGGTGTCGAACGCCGGCCCGAGCTTCGCCAGCCAGGCGACCGTGGTGGACATTCTCGATCCGGCCGTGATCGGCTCGGCCACCTGGACGGCGGTCTTCACCGGCACCAACTCCTCCGCCCAGACCGTCGGCACAGGCTCGATCAACCAGACGATCGACCTCGCCGTCGGCGGCACGGTGACCTACACGGTCGTGGCCCAGACGCTCACGACGGCGACCACGACGCTGGTCAACACCGCGACTGTCACGGCCCCCGACGGCACGACCGCCTCGGCCACCGATAGCGACACGCCGACCTTCTCGCCGGCCCTGATCCTCGGCACCGATCTCGGCTGCGACAGCACGCCGCTGGTCCGGGTGCTCGATCCTGTCACGGGCGCGCTGCTGACCCAGTTCTTCGCCTACGAACCAACCTTCCGCGGCGGGGCCCATGTGTTTGGCTACGACGTCACGGGCGACGGCATCGACGAGATCATCACCGCTCCCGGCCCAAACCGTCCGGGCGAGGTTCGGGTCTTCACCCAGACCGGCGTGGAGCTGCCGCAATACCGGACGATGCCCTTCGGCGTCGGCTACACCAACGGCGTCGAGGTGGCGGCTGGATCGCTGACGGCGGTCGGTTCACGGGAGCTGGTCGCCGGCCAGCAGCGGGGCGCGAGCCTGGTCCGGGTGTTCCCGATCACGCCGGGCAGCGGCATCGGAGCCGCGATCCGCCAGTTCCAGCCGTTCGCGCCGTCGTTCACCGGCGGCGTGACGCTGGCCGCGAGCGACATCGGCACGTTCAGCGGCCGGACGCTCACCTCGGCAAACCCCGACGGGATCAGCGAGATCGTCGTCGGCAGCGGCCCCGGCATGCAGGCGACCGTCAGCGTCTTCAACGCCGTGCCCACGCGGCCGGCCCAGGTCAATTCGTTCAAGGCGATCGCGACCGGCTATGCCCGCGGCATCTCGGTGGCCCAGCTGCCCGGGACGCCGGGCTCGGCCGATGCGATCCTCGTCTCGGCCGGCTCCCAGGGGGGCGGGGCGGTGCAGACCTTCCGCGGCCTGAGCAAGGTTCCGGCGGCGAGTTTTGCGGCCTTCAGCGGCGCTGCCGCCCGGGCCGACGTCTTCACGGCCGCCATCGCCGCAGACCAGATCTACTCGGTTCAGGGGCAGTTTGGCACGACGCCAAACGTGCGTCGGCCGGGTGTCGTGAAAAACACCTCCCCCTCCGGCGGCACCCAGACCACGCTGGTCGATTCGACCAGTTACGCACCGCCGCTGCGAATCGGCGTTCTGCGGACCTAACCCGGAAACATCGCCCCTCGAGCGGGCTATGGGAGCGAGCGAAGGAAAGGATGGCAATTCTGTTCGGCACGGCAGGCTTGCCCGATGTGGGACAGGCTTCAGCCTGTCATGCCTTTGAGTATCCGCGTCTCGCGTAGGTCGGGGTTGCCCGTATCCTCTCGCCGGACGTTCACGTCGGCCCTCCAGGCCTCCGTTCACTGCATGTCCGCTGCACTTCGCCATCCATGGCTTCGCTTGCTCCCACAGCCCGCTCGAGGATACGGGCAACCCCTCCCGAACGTCCGGCGAGAGGGCGTGGGCAGCCCCGAGCGGGTAGGGTGAGCCGGGGCATGACAGGCTGAAGCCTGTCCCACATCAGAAAGCCCTAGCGGGGCGCGATCTCTGCCACCCGCCGGTAGAGTTCCATGTCGAGGGCATTGTGCTCCTCGATCACCCGCCGGTCGGCATCCGAGATCGTTCCGGCGGGGCTGCGGCCCTTGGCGGAATTGCGGCGCTCCCCCGACCAGGTGCCGTTCAGGCCGGCGGCGGCCCGGATCGCCTCCATCGCCGGATCGAGCCGCTCGACGACGCCCACGATCTGGTACCGCTGCCGGAGCAGGTTCCAGGCGGCGTTGACCGACCGCTGCGGGTTCTGCTCAGCCTCGTCGGGGCCGACGCCGAGGAACCGGCAGACCATGTCGTTGCGGAGTTCGTCGCTCAGGCCCGAGGCGGCATATTCGGCGAGCGAGAGCCCCCGCGACCTGACCTGCTCGTGTAGGTAGTGGTCAGGCTTCTCGACCGCGTGGAAATAGTGCGAGATGATCCGCTCGACCGGTCGCCGCAAAACCGTTGCCGTGACCAGGTCCGGGGCCGCATGATCGAGCAGGCGGTGGGCACCGTGGCCGATGATCAGTTCGTAGCCGTGCCGTTGCGGGGCCGGCATCCCCTTGAAGGCCCGCTGTTCATCCTCGCCGTGGGCGTAGACGGTGTAGGTCGCCCCTTTGGCGTAGTGCCGCTCCAGGTATTTCCGGGTGGACGTGCCGCCGCACTTCGGAATGTGCTCGAAGAGCAGTTTGCGGGCGTGCCTGCCCCGCCAGAGAAACGAGATCATCGCCGGAATCCTCGCGAGCCTGCCCTCGGCCGGTCATCCGAAACCAGAGAAACAGTGCGACGGGGAAATACACTGCCGCGACCTGCCGCCGCAAGGTCGAATTACCGCGGATCTCCCTCATTCGGAGGGGTCTCGCCGGCCGGCGTCCTGGCCTTTTCCTGAGCCCTTTGCTGGTCCCTTTCCCGGGCCTTTCGCTGAACCTTGTCCTGAGCCTGTTTCAGGGCGGCCCGGATGGCGTCGCTCCGGAGCGGCTCGGGGATCTGTTCGAGCAGGGCGGCGGCCTCGGCATCATGCCCACACTCCATGTAGCAGTTGGCGAGGTTGAGGAACCCTTCGACCCGGCCCGGATACCGCTCGGCCACGATCGAGAAGCACTCGATCGCCTTCGGAAAATCGCCGCTGTTGGCGTAGAGCACGCCGAGGTTGTTGGCGATCTCCATCCGATTGGGATTCTGACGGCGGGCCTCCTCGAGCCGGGCCTTCGCCTCCTCGAGCCGGCCGAGCTGCAGGAGCCCCATGCCCTCGGTGAAGGCGATCGGCGTCGCGATCGGGTCGAGCGTCTTCCAGATCGTCTGGGCCCGCCGGGCCTCGGCCACGACCGTCGGCCAGTCCTTGGCATCCATCGCCAGCATGGCCTTCACATAGGCCTGCTCCTGCCGGCGGACCACGAGCGAGTAGGCGATCGCGGCCCCGAGCACCGCCAGCCCGACCGGCAATAGGATCGGCCAGCGGATCGGCGCAGCGGCCACACCCGTTCGCCGGCCGAGCCCCTGCCACATGACCACGACCGCCGCCAGATAGACCGCGAGGACCGCCTGATGGCTGACCCGTTCGAGCGGAAAGTCGAAGCAGGATCCGGCGAGATAGGCCACGACCGCCGTCAGCAGGCCGACTGCAAACCAGCCCTCCGCGGGCGTCGGGCCGCTCCTCAGGATCATCCGCAGGCTGAGCAGGGCCGAGGCGAAGATCCCCACAAACGCCGCCAGTCCGAAGATCCCCTTCTCGGCAAACACCCAGAGAAAATCGTTGTGCGGCTGCAGCCAGTTGGTCGCGACGCGGGAGAAGTCGCTATCGTCGTCGCCGTAGTATTCCTGGAGCCGGAGCGTGAAGTTGCCGGCCCCCACACCCGTGAGCGGGTGGTCGGCGATCATCCGCGAGGTGATCCCCCAGATCATCATCCGGCCTCCCTCGCGGGGCTTGGCGGTCTCCCCCTCCCGTTCGACCACGATGCTCCGCAGCCGGCGGGCGATGGGGTTTGAGTCGGGGGCCACGGCCGCCACCGCCACCACGCCGCCGATGCCGACGAGAAACATCCCCAGGATCGCCCCCCGGGCCCGGCGCGGCAGGCCGAGCGAGTCTGAAAAGGCGACCGCCGCGGCGATCCCCGCGGCGCTGCCTGCCGCGAGGCCGAGCCAGGCCGATCGGGTCTGCAGGAGCAGGATCATCGAGAGGCTGGCCAGGGCCACGGCCGCAGCGGCGATCCGCCAGCCCCCGCGCAGGATCAGGATCCCGACGACGACCAGCGGCAGGAGCAGCACGAGGAAGTGGGCGTAGAGGTTGGCGCTCGACATCAGCCCCGTGATCTGCTCCATCTGCTCGCGGCCGTGGATCCCAAGCCCGTGACGGGCGAGCATCGTGGCCCAGCCCGTGCCGCTGCTCACCGCGGCGGCGACGACCACGATCCTGACGATCGCTTCCTGCCAGCGGGGCACGAGCGGCAGAAGGAGACACGACAGACAGAGCACGAGCCAGGCAGCGAAGGTCTTGAAGACGTCGGTGAACCCGGCCGTGGGGTTGATCGCGAAGACGAGCGAGAGGGCAGTGATCGCCGTGAAGGCGGTCGAGCAGCCGACGATCGGATCACGGAAAAACCCGGCCTCGCCCGGGCGGCGGCCGGTGAAGAGCGGCACGACCGGCAGGGCCAGAAGCAGAAATGCCGACAGGGCGAGGAGCCTGGGAATCAGAGTCTTGTCGTAGACGGTCGGGTCGCGAACGACATTCAGGCCCACGAACAGGAATCCGAAAAAAAGAATCCAGACGGCCCACGACTTCCAGGCGTTCGCGGCGGCTTTTTGAATCGGGGCCATGGGCAGGAACCGCTCGGGGAATGCTCTCGATCCCTCAAGCATGCTTTCCCGACTGGCCCGATGGAAGCGTGAACGGCCGGGGGGAAAAACCAAGGTCCCGGGCGGCGGCCGCATGATCGAAGACGAGGTCCTCGTTCATCCGCTCGAACATCGCCGGCGAAAGGTCGCGATAGCGGGGCAGGGCGGTCACAAGCGGCATCGCCGCCCGGATCAGCCAGCCTGGCAGCGAGAGAAGCCGCGGGGCGACTCCCTGGGCGGCAAACACCCGCTCAAGCATGCTGCGGTAGGAGAGCACCTCAGCCCCTGAAATCTCATAGGCGGGCTGCGGTGAGGCCGCGGTCAAGGCCGCGATGCAGGCCGCGGCGACATCGTCCACATGAACCGGTTGCCGCAGGCCGCGGGCCTCGCCGAGGATGGGGAAAAATCCGAACCGGCGGATGAATCCGGCGATCGTGGTGATGTTTCGGTCGACCGAGCCGTCGTAGATCAGCGTGGGCCGTAGGATCGTCGCCCTGACATTCCTGGAGCCGGCCCAGGCCAGCAGCGCATCCTCGGCGGCGGCCAGCCGCGAGGCCACCTCCCGGTCGGCGGTGTCGGACGACCGCTGCTTGGTGAACCGGCTCGTCGAGGAGAGAGCCACGAGCCTCCTGCCGCAGGCCGCCTCGAGCCGACCGAAGTGCTCGGGCAGGGCCCAGATCGGGCAGAGAGCGATCCATTCGGCGATCGGCTCGTCGAGTCGCATCGTGGAGGCATTGCGGCGCGAGATCCCGATCACGCGGCAGCCCGACTGCTCGAGCAAAAGTCTGATTGGCCGGCCCACGAAGCTCGTGTCGCCGAGAATGCCAACGGTCCGGGCTGGCTCGTGCATAGGTCAGCCGGCCGCCTGCCGCATGTCAGCCCGTCAGGGGCCGGGTGACCGCAGCGGCCCGCTGCGGCAGATGGGCTCCGGCCCTGGCCTCGAGCCGCCGCCGGGCCATCGCTCGGGGCAGTGCGGCCAGCTGCCGCCGCGCCCTGCCTGCCAGATGCCGCGAGGCGACCGCCCCAAACCGGGTCCAGACGCCAGCTGCGACCACCGCCATCAACAGGGGCGGATACTGGTGGCGGAAGTGCTTGTTGTAAAACCGCAGCATGCCCTTGTGCTTGTGCCACTCGACAAACAGCGGCCGGCTCCTGCTGCAGACTCCCTTGTGGTGGATCACCGGGGCATGGGGCACGAAGCGGATGTCCCAGCCCTTCTTGCGAAACCGCATGCAGAGGTCGAGATCCTCGCAATGCAGGAAGTAGCCCTCGTCGAGCAGGCCGACATGCTCCAAGGCCTCGCGGGTCATGAGCATGCAGGCCCCCGAGATCGCCTCGACCGAGATCGGCTCGGTCGGCTTCGGCTGCCGGTGCAGATAAAAGTCGTTGAACAGTTTTGGAAACCGCCTGGCGATCGTCGGATAGCGCTTGGCAAACCTGGAAAACCCGAACCCGCGCACGAACGACCGCCAGGGCGTGGGAACGGCCCTGCGGCCACCCCCCTGCTCGCGGCCGTCGATGAAGGTGATAAACCCACCCACCATTCCGGTTCGCGGTTCGGCGTGGAGCACGTCGCGCATCCGCCCGAGCGATCCCGGCGGCACCACGCAGTCGGGATTGAGGAGCAGGATGGCCGGCTCGGTGGCCGACTGGATGCCGAGGTTGCAGCCGTAGGCGAAGCCGCCGTTGTGGTGGGAGCGGATCACGACGAGCCGGGGATGCCCCTCGAATCCGGCGATCACCGGCTCGAAGCCCTCGGGCTCCGAGGCGTTGTCGACGAGGATCACCTGCTTCGCCTGGGCGAGCACCGACGAGAGACAGTCGGCGAGCATCTCGCCGGCGTTGTAGTTGACGATCACGACCGACACCGCCTCGAGATCGGCTGCCGGCAACGTTGATTCGGTGTCGGCAGTGGCAGGCATGCGGAGCAGGGCGGGCAGGGGGGAGTCTTGGGCGGGAGCGTCAGGACCGCCAGAGGCTTGTGTTGAGGACCTTCCAGATGGCCCAAGACGAGTCCCGGCGGGCCCGCTGGATAGCCTGCCGCTTCTTCCAGAATTGTGGGACATTTTTGAGGGCATGCCACTTCGAGGTCGCGACCACTCGGCCCTGTCCTCGGGCCCAGAAAACCAGTGTCGTCAGGATAAACTGGAGAAAATGGGCAGGCAACAAGAGGATAAAAAGCGGCCCGGGCATGTTTTTGAGGAAGCACCAGACGAGGTTTCGGTGGCCGTGATAGACGGCAAATTCGCTCCTTTTGCCGCCGGACGAGGCCGAACCGACGTGGTCCACGACCGCCTCCGGCACGAAGACACTTGCGTATCCCGCCAGCCGGAGCCGGAATCCAAGGTCAACGTCCTCGAAGTAGCAGAAGAAGTCTTCGTCGAATCCGCCCACCTCGACGAGGGCCGCCCGCCGATAGAGTGCCGCCGCGGCACAGGCTGAAAAGATCTCCCGTTCGACGAGATCGGCCTGCTCGAGCCGCCGGCCGTGGCCGCGCCGCCAGGAGAGGCCGCTGGCGTGGTACACGTCGCCCAGCCCATCGACGATGCCGGGGTGGCCGTCGGTCATCTGCCGCGATCCAAACGACGCCGCCTCGGGATGGCGGTCGGCGGCCGCGAGCAGCCGCTCGAGCCAGTCGGGGTGTGGAAAGGCGTCGGGATTGAGCAGCGCCACGTACTCCGTGTCGCAGATCGCGATCGCCCGGTTGTTGGCGGCGGCGAAGCCGAGGTTGTCGCCGGCTTCGATCACCTCCGTCCGCCCGGAAAGCCCGGGCTCGGCGGCGACACACTCCCGGGCCAACGACGGCGTGCCGTCGGTGCTGCCGTTGTCGACGAGGATGAGCCGGTCCGGCAGGACGGTCTGCGCGGCGACCGCCGCCAGACAGCGGGGCAGATGCTCGCGGGCGTTCCACGTGACGATGACGACAGTCGCCGATCGCGGCGTCGCCGCGGGCATCGAGCTGATCTGGCTCGTGATGCTCGTCGTGCTCGTCGCGCTGGCCATGAAACGCTCCGTCACGGGCGGCTCTCCTGGCCCGAGACCGCTCGGGATTCCTCCCGCAGCACCGCGGCGAACGTGGCCCGGCGGATCATGCCTCCCGCCTTGTCGATCAGCCGCCGCGGCAGCCCAGGCACCTCGAGGCTCTCAGCGGTGGCCCGCGGCCGGCGCCAGCCCCGCCGAACGCAGAGATCGGCCAGCCGTTCGGCGATCCGATCGAGGCTCTCGTCGGCGAGCCCGCAGCCGCCGCCCGCCGGTCGGGTCGCACGCTCCCAGAGCGACTCCCGCTCCGGGAAAAACTCCCGCCGCACCCACTCGTCGCTCTCGGCGAACGCCTCGTCGTAGCGTTCGAAGGCTTCGGCAGACATCGCATAGGCCGGGCCGCCGCCGTGCACCGCGTCGATCGCGGCGACCAGATCCTTCGTCGGCACGAGCGGTTTGTCTGGCGAGCGGACCGCCATCCGGGCGTTGACCCGGTGCAGGATCTCGGCGGCTACGGCCGAGAGCCCCCGGTTGGCGGCTGCGGGCCGCTCGAGGCCCGCGGTGTCGATGCCAGCGGCGGCCGAAAAATCGTCGAGGATCGAGCCCCCCACAAACTCCCGCGTGACGTAGAGCCGCGGCCGGACCGCCTCCCGGCCGAAGCCTGCCCGCCAGCGTTCGATCGTGCCGCGATGATTGCAGAGGTTTTGGAGATAGTGGTGATCCG
>Ga0209598_10000795_pt1 | contig 25689 bp, 18 predicted proteins | sample M_140807_EF_Meta_FD_187317 | JGI IMG/M metagenome (GOLD analysis project Ga0209598, IMG submission 187317) | Freshwater microbial communities from Lake Montjoie, Canada to study carbon cycling - M_140807_EF_MetaG (SPAdes) (version 2) | ecosystem: Environmental > Aquatic > Freshwater > Lake...
TGCCTAAAGATGCCATCAGTGGAAGTGCCACAGAGGCTAAAGTGCCTGAGTTTATTGCCTTTATTGTAAAAGATATGCCAGAGCATCAAACGCCCATGCGTGGTGGCCTGCGCTGGCTTGACATGCAGTGCTTTAAGCAGTTCGACAAAGCTTTTGTAGACTGTTCTGCTGCAGACCAAATTAAAATGGTGGATCAAATTGCCTACCCAGAAAAAGCAGATCCTAACAATAAACAAGGCGTTACCTTTTTTAACCTCATGCGTGATTTAACGCTTACAGGTTTTTACACTTCAGAAATGGGTGTTAAAGATTTAGGCTATGCGGGTAATGTTCCTAATAAATGGAATGGTGTTCCTGCCGAAGTTTTAAAAGAAAAAGGCCTAGCCTATACCGATAAAGAAAATAAAGAGTGTGTGAGCTATTCTTAATTAGCTCACACCACTTCCTGGATTAATATTGTCTGATGGGTTAATAAAATGGAGTTTACCATTGGCGTCTTCGGCCATTAGTATCATACCATTACTTTCTATACCTCTCATTTTACGAGGCGCCAAATTAACCACTACGGTTACTTGCTTTCCAACAATAGCTTCTGGTTCAAAATGCTGCGCAATACCAGAAACAATGGTGCGTGTTTCAAAACCTAGGTCTACACTGAGTTGCAATAGTTTATCTGCCTTTTCTACTTTTGAAGCTGCAACAATGGTACCCACGCGTAAATCTATTTTAGCAAAATCATCAAACACAATTTCTGGCTTAACAGCAGCTATTACAGACGTTGTTGGTGCTGATGTTGACGTTGTTGTAGTTGCTTCCATTTTTTTGGTTTCTGCGGCGTCATTTAATTTTTGTATTTGGGCTGCAATTTCTTCATCTTCAATTTTTCTAAACAACAGTTCTGGCGCACGAAGGGTGTAGCCAACACTTAAAAGTTTTAAGCTACCCGCATTTTCCCAGTCCAATATTTTATCTACCACTTTTAATAAATGGCAGATTTTTTTAGCCGTAAATGGTAAAAATGGTTGCGCCAAAATAGCTAGGTTAGCAGTAAGCTGCAAACAAAGATGTAAGCAGTTATCAATTTGCTGCTGTACTAAAGGATTCTCTGCAACTTGTTTAGCCACAATCCAAGGCTCTTTCTTTTGCATATAACCATTACCAATTCTGGCAAGTGCAATCACTTCAAAAAGCGCTTCTCTAAAACGGTACCCTTCAATAAGTTCACCTACTTTTTTAGCGGTTGCTGCAATAGCTTCTTTAACAGCTATGTCTTCATTATCTTCTATAGCCGCGTGGTAAGGAGGCACTTTGCCGTTACAAAGCTTGTGCATGAGCACCAGTGAGCGGTTTATAAAATTACCATACACACTTACCAGTTCGGAATTGATGGCGTCTTGAAAACCCTTCCACATAAATTCGCTATCCTTTGTTTCAGGTGCAATTTGTGTGAGGTAATACCTAAGTGCATCCGCCATTTGACCACCACCATTTTCTTTGTTGACAAAGTCGGTGATGTAATCCTGCATGTCTAATTTCCAATTGCGACTGGTACTCATTTTGTCGCCTTCCAAATTCATAAACTCATTGGCAGGAACATCTGTGGGTAAAATATTACCATGCAGTTTAAGCATCACTGGAAAAATAATACAGTGAAAAACAATATTATCTTTTCCAATAAAGTGCACCAACTTGGTGTCTTTATCTTCCCAATAAGGTTTCCAATCGTTACCGGTATTAAGGGCCCATTGTTTAGTGGCACTGATATAACCAATAGGCGCATCAAACCAAACATACAATACTTTTCCATCTGCCTCCTTGAGTGGAACTTTTACCCCCCAATCTAAATCACGAGTTACGGCGCGTGGCTGTAAACCACCATCTATCCAACTCTTACACTGCCCAACCACACTGGGTCTCCAATCATTTCCATGTTCTTCTAAAATCCAGTTGCGTAAAAAATCTTCGTGTCTATTGAGTGGTAAATACCAGTGTGTCGTTGTTTTTTTAATAGGTGCATTACCACTTAAAGTACTTACTGGATTGATCAGTTCTTCGGGACTTAAGCTTTTGCCGCATTTCTCGCACTGATCGCCATAAGCACTATCATACCCACAAGAAGGGCAGGTGCCTTTAATATACCTATCTGCTAAAAATGTTTGTGCGCTTTCGTCAAAATATTGTTCAGTTTCTTTAGTTTCTAAATCGCCGTTGGCTTCAAGCTTGGTAAAAAATTCTTGAGCTGTTTGGTGGTGCAGTGGGTCACTGGTGCGGTGGTATACATCAAATGCAATACCTAGGTCCTTAAAGTTTTGCTCCATTAAGGGATGGTACTTGTCTATGATGGCCTGCGCCGTGGTCCCTTCTTTGGTAGCCTGAATAGGTATGGCGGTACCATGCTCGTCACTTCCGCAAACAAATACCGCATCTCTTTTTTGTGCCTTTAAATAACGGACGTAAATATCGGCAGGCAGGTAAGCGCCTGCCAAATGACCAATATGTTTTTGCCCATTCGCATATGGAAGAGCCGCTGTAATTAAATATCGTTTGGGTGTACTCATAATAGGTTACAAAAGTACAAAAGAAGCGCCGTTCTCTAAAGCCTTTTTGAAACGGCTTGTCTATACTGCTCGAAAATCTTAAATTGCCGCATGATCAAAATTCCACCCTACCTTAAAAAGGGCGACACCATCGGTATTGTTTGCCCTTCTGGCACCCTGTCGGCTAAAAAAGCGGCAACATGTGTAAGTACCCTCGAAGCTTGGGGTTACAAGGTAAAAGTTGGTAAAACCCTAGGCACGCAGCATCACTATTTTTCGGCCACTGACGAGGCCCGCGCCGCAGATATGCAAGAAATGCTCGATGATAAAAATGTGCAGGCAGTTTTGTGCGGCAGAGGTGGTTATGGCATGAGCCGAATTATTGATGTACTCGATTTTAAAATGTTTAAAAAGCATCCAAAATGGGTGATTGGTTTTAGTGACATTACGCTGCTGCACAATCATTTTTACCAGGTTTTAAAAACAGCCTCGCTGCATGCTCCAATGGCTGGTGCATTTAATAATGGAGGTTCTACTAACGAGTGGGTGCTTTCTTTAAAACACGCGCTAGCGGGTAAAAAAGCAAATTATAAAGCTGCGTCACATGCGCATAATAAAGTAGGATCTGCAACCGGAAAACTCGTGGGCGGAAATTTAACACTCGTGGCACATGCTGTTGGAACGGCATCTGGTTTACAAACCAAAAACGCCATTTTATTTTTAGAAGATATTGGTGAATATAAATACAATATAGACCGTATGATACTTCAATTAAAAAGAAGTGGTATGCTTACAAACCTTGCTGGGCTTATTGTTGGCGGCTTTACACAAACCAAAGATTCAGATCCTGCTTTTGGTGCAACCGTATATGAAATCATACAGGCAGCGGTGTCCGACTACAAATATCCGGTGTGTTACGATTTTCCGGTAAGTCATGACAAGGAAAATTATGCACTCAAACATGGTGCTGTTTATAGTTTACAAGTAACCCCTAAAAAAGTAAGTTTACACGAGCTTTAATACATTATCCAATTTGATCTTCTTCGTCATCATCCGGCCCTTCAAAATAAATGCGCTTTAAGTTGAGGTTAGAAACCGGTGCTACAATGAGTGGGAATTTTTCGACGGTTACATTGCTTGGATCGAGTCCAAAGCCACGCTCTTCGCCCAGGCTAATTTCTTTGAGCCAGAAATAGAGTTTCATGATAACGCGCTCTGTTATTGGTAACTCATTATCTTGACTTAAATATTTTTCTAGTACGATAAATTGGAAATCACCCACTACATTGTTTTTTTCTAGACTCTCGTAACGGCTGGTAATATTTACCTCTTTATTGGTTACTAGATCTTCCACAACTTTTCTAAACATGAGGTTAATGCGCTGTTCCATTCTAAAGCCAAGTCTAAATTCAACCCTAATAATATCGTTTGGAATGATATGCTCTACCGAGTATTCACAAGTGTATGGTTCATCTATTACATCTACGTGCACAAACCAATAAATATCGGCGCGCTTAGGTTTTTTATTTAAAATGGAGTAGATGATTTTGTGCTCAATTTCTTTATGATTATTAGCACTTGTCATGTAAACTAAGTGCGTTGCATATTTAGGAATGGATTTGTCATTGCTTAATTCCTGAATCATTGGAATATAATCTTCTAAGTGCACAAACTCAACGTATCTATTTTTTATTTTTCTACTTCTAAACCATACATACATTACGGCAAATAACCCGCCACCCACAATGAGGGTAACATAACCGCCGTGCATGAATTTTTCTAGGTTCGCAATTAAAAATGAACTTTCAATGAGTAAATAAACAACGAGGTATAAATATATCCAAGATGGAGCAGTTCTTTTGCTTACCAAAAAGTTAGCAAATAAAATAGAAGTGCTAATCATGCAAAGCGTAATGGCTAAACCATAAGCAGCACCCATATTAGCGGATTTTTGAAAGTATAAAGTGATACCAACGCAACCTACAAATAACAAAAAGCTAATGCCTGGAATATACAATTGTCCTTTTTCTTCGGTAGGATAATTGATTTTCATTTTAGGCCATAAGTTAAGTCGCATGGCTTCACTGATAAGCGTGAAAGATCCAGAAATTAATGCCTGGCTCGCGATAATTGCAGCAGCTGTCGCAATGGCAATACCAAATATTTTAAACCATTGTGGCATAATGCCAATAAAAGGGTTAAAACCATCGGCCATCACTGCTGCAGGAATTATTTGTCCTTTATATTGAGCTAGTAACCAAGCGCCTTGTCCTAGGTAATTAAGTATTAAGCACACTTTTACAAATATCCAAGAGATGCGAATATTGCCTTTACCGCAGTGACCTAAATCGCTGTAAAGTGCTTCTGCTCCTGTGGTACATAAAAACACGGCACCTAGTAGCCAAAACCCTTTTGGATAGGTAGCCAGTAATTTAACTGCGTAGTATGGATTTAATGATTTAAAAATGTCTAAATCATCTACTAAGTGAGTGAATCCTAATACAGCAATCATACCAAACCAAAGTGTCATGATTGGACCAAACAATTTTCCGATAGAAGCTGTTCCAAATTGTTGTACAAAAAATAGTAAACTAATAATGGCAATTACAATGGTAACAATGGTTTGCTGAGTAATAGCATGAAACACTGGTATTTGTCTTAAACCTTCAATGGCAGAAGTAACTGTAATAGGAGGGGTAATAATACCATCCGCTAATAGTGCAGCACCTCCAATCATGGCAGGTATCACAAGCCATTTTTTTCGCCTTCTTACAAGTGCATACAAACTAAAAATTCCACCTTCTCCTTTGTTGTCTGCTTTTAAAGTAAGAATCACATATTTAAAAGTAGTTTGGAGCGTTAGCGTCCAAATAATACAAGATAGCGATCCAATAATTAGCAACTCGCTAATTTCTCTACCTGAAATAATTTCATTTAAAACATATAAAGGAGAAGTTCCAATGTCTCCGTAAATAATACCTAGTGCAATGATGAGTCCTGCAGAAGTAATTTTGTTAAGATTCTTGCCCACTTGTATGTTATTTTTGCTGCACAAATGTATAGCAAAAAACAAGTTCGGACAGCATTTTAGCCCTTTTAGACCTTAAGATTTATTTCACCTTTAGGATCGCTGCATCCCCAAAAAGCGTCTTACATTTGATTTACTAAAGCGTATCAGGTATGAAAAAGTCTTTTTTGTCACTACTAAGCCTTGTTTTACTATTCCCAATGGCCTTATTGGCGCAGCATATTACGTATTCAGAACCAGACAGGGACGACCCCCGTTCCTATAATTTTGAGGTATTGGGCAAAATTGGAGGCAAAATACTCGTATACAAAAACTACCGCGAGGATCATACATTATCTGTTTTTGACGGAGAAATGAAACTGTTGGGTAAGCAAAAATTAAACATGCCCGACCGTTTATTACAAACCGATTTTTTGGCATACGCCAATCACTTTTACATGATCTATCAATTTCAGCGCAAAAGTAACGTGTATTGTATGGCGGTAAAACTCGATAGCGATGGTAATTTATTATCAGAACCTGTGCAATTAGATAGTACGCAAGATGTTACAGCAGTAATTTCTAATAAAATTTATTCGGTGATTCAAAGTGAAGACAAGAAAAAAATTATGGTGTTTAAAATCAATAGCCATAACGATAAAATACACGTATTAACAACTTGCTTGTTTGACCAAGACTTAACCCCAATAAAAAAATCGAGGGTTCCGGTAACCATGCCGCAGCGCAACGATTTTTTAGCTGAGTTTGCACTTGACAATGCAGGTGATTTGATTTGTGTGAGAGCCAGTGGTACCGCGCAAAACGACAATATCAATAAAGTTTCTTTGATAACAAAAAAAGCAGCCGAAGATGTAATACATATATCAGATTTAGCCGTAAAAAATATTTACTTAGATGATATTCATATTAAGGTAGATAATTTAAATAAACACTATTTAATCACTTCATTTTTTAGCAAGTTAAGAAGGGGTAATATTGAGGGCATCTATTACACTTTATGGGATAAAAATTTAGACAAAGAACTACTCAATGCGGCTACTTATTTTACAGATGAATTTAAAGAAGATGCCAAAGGCGAAAACGGCATCAAAGCTGCTTTTAATGATTACTTCTTAAAAAATATTATTTTACGAAGAGATGGCGGATTTATCATGGTATCAGAGTCTGAGTTTAGTTCTTCTAAGGGCAATACACTGAGTAGATGGGATTATTTATATGGATCTCCGTACTGGTCGCCAATGGATTATTATTCTTGGAATAGTCCAATGTCGTTAGGTGGCGTGGGTTATTATCCTTGGGGCAGAAACAATGCCACTTTTAATAACAACAATCAAACCAGGTATTATGCCGAAAACGTTGCTGTGATTTCATTTGACCCCAAAGGCACGATGGAATGGAGTAATATGATTCGAAAAACCCAGTACGACGATAATTCAGATAATTATATTGGATTTTCGATGCTCAATGCCGGAGACCAACTTAATTTCATATTCAATTTGCAAGAAAAAAATCAAAATGTACTCACGGATCAAACGGTAAAGCCAGATGGTAAAATCAACCGCAATCCTACATTTAAAAATTTAGACAAAGGCTACGAGTTTATGCCTAGGCTTTCTAAACAAATAGGACTTAGGCAAATCATTGTGCCTTGCAATTTTAGAGGGTATACTTGTTTTGCAAAAATTGACTATTAGTGTATATTTAGACCGAAACGAATTACATGGTTTTTTTATTTAGAGATAGATCTGTTGTAAATATTTTACTCGTGCTCCTTTTGAGCGTTGGGGTTCATATACATCCCTCCAGCCAGGCGCAAGTAGTTGCTTCTATTACAGATCAGCAAAATGGTTTCTTTTCTTACGTGTTGTCCCATTATATTTATAGTTTACCTGTTGCAGTTCAGGTTATACTTTTTCATGCGCTCATTGTAACACAGGCCCTTCGCATTAATATGGTGATGCAGGATTTGCGCATGTTTGCATCTGTTAACTATGTACCCGCCATGACCTATGTTTTGTTGACAGGACTACTCATGCAATCGGATGTCATTTCAGAAACACTCGTGAGTAATTCCCTCACACTTTGGATGTTTATAAAACTAAGTAGGCTCTATAACAATCCAGACCCTAAAACACTCTTATTTAATATTGGTATTATTGCAGGTATCTCCATTTTATTATTTCATCCATTTTCTATTTTAATTCTGGTGGTACTATTTGCCCTCGCAGTGGTACGTCCATTTAGAATTGCAGAGTGGTTGGTACTTTTGTTAGGTATCTTACTACCTTATTACTTTGTATTTACTGGTTTGTTTTTAAAGGACAAATTGGCTTTAGCAAATACCTTTTTACCCAATATTTCGTTTGGATCGCCATTACATGAACTTGATAAATTGTACCTCATTAGCCTTGGCTTTGTAGTTTTTGCAGTACTTGTAGGGCTCTATCAGTTACAACAACATGTAGGTAGGCTTGTGATACAAATTCGCAAAAACTGGGGGGTTATGATGGTGCTCCTAATCACACTCCTGATAAGTCCCTTTGTTTTTAGCGGTTTAGGGCCTCAAATGCTGCTGATGGGCCTATTGCCCCTTACGGCTGCCATATCTAATGGATATAGCAATCCAAAAAAGCTTTTACTACCCAATTTCCTGTTTTGGACAGCTTTGGGCCTTATAATTATCAACAACTGGCATTTGGTAAAAATTTAGGCTTTTTCTTCTGTTTTTGAGGGTTACCTTTGTACTATTCTATCAGATAACTATACATTTTATGAAGTTTGGCGTGGTTGTTTTTCCAGGATCTAATTGTGACAGAGATATGCAAGATGCTTTATCCGGGGATTTGGGTAAAGAAGTGATTATGTTATGGCATAAAGACAAAGACCTTAGTATGTTTACCACAGACGATTGCATTATTTTGCCAGGTGGTTTTTCTTATGGCGATTATTTGAGGTGTGGTGCCATTGCTCGTTTTAGCCCTATGATGCAATCGGTTATAGATTTTGCTAACAGAGGCGGAAAAGTTTTAGGCGTTTGTAATGGATTCCAAATATTATGTGAGAGTGGATTACTGCCAGGCGTATTACTTCAAAATGCCAATCAGCAGTTTATTTGCAAAAATGTATTTATAAAAAATGCTGCAACAGGTGCACTTCAAATTCCAATTGCACACGGAGAAGGCCGTTATTTTGCTGACGATAAAACACTAGATACATTAGAAGCTAACGGACAAATTATTTTTACCTATTGCGATGCAAATGGTGATGCAACAGAAGCAAGCAATCCTAACGGTGCTACCAGAAATATTGCTGGCATCAGCAATGCTGCAAAAAATGTTTTTGGTATGATGCCGCACCCAGAGCGTGCTACTTCAACTGTGCTTGGTAATATTGACGGAAAAAAAGTGTTTGAATTACTTGGGTTAAATTAACGATGATGAAAAAAATATTTTCAATACTTGCAGTTTTGTGTATCTCATACGGTGTTTCTGCTCAAATTCAGGACCCTGTAGATTGGTCTTATTCGGTAAAAAAAGTAAGTGCAGATACCTACACTTTTACTGCAACAGCAAACATCGAAGGAGACTGGCATATTTATTCGCAAACCACTGGTAAAGGCGGTCCAATCCCTACTAAAATTACATTTAATAAAAATCCATTGGTAACCATTGTAGGCGCCACTAAAGAAATAGGAAAAGTGCAACAGGTATATGACGACCTATTTAAAACCACGGTTCGTTTTATTGGTGAAACAGCAACCTATACGCAAACTATAAAAGTGCGCGGTGGTATCAAAACAAATATCAGCGGATTTGTAGCATATAATGTTTGTGATGATCGTCAGTGCTTACCACCTAGCAAAAAAACTTTTGATCTTAAGCTTCAATAATGACTAAGAAAATATTATTTATTGTTGCGCTCGTTGTAGTGCAATCATTTCAATTGATAGCTGCACAGGATTCTAAACAACCTGTGCAGTTTGTTTTTTTAGCAAATAAATTGTCCGATACTTCGGCCACTTTAACGGTACATGCGGTAGCTCAAAAAGGCACTAAAATTTTTACCGCTGTTAAAAAAAATAACGACGATGTTTTTATATCGACGCTGCAATTGGATAGCAGTTTTACAGCAGCTACAACCATCAAAGAAACAGGTGTGGCTGGCGCCGTGGCGCTGCCAGGCACAGAGGGTAAGGGAACCGCTTACGATAGCGTAACATTTGTGTACACTGTTTATTGTAAAGCAGGCGCAACAAGTATTAAAGGCTCATTTAATTGGTTGGGTACAAAGGGAGAAGAATTTCCAAGTGGCGAAGAAAAAATAAATGCATCAATTGCAAATGATGGTGCCGTTGCAAATAATACGGGCGGTGCTAGCGCAGCAACTGATACAAAAAACTCAGGTTCTATGTGGAGTATCTTTTTACTTTGCTTGGCAACTGGACTTCTTGCTGTAATTACTCCTTGTGTGTTCCCGCTGATTCCGGTAACGGTTAGCTTTTTTTTAAAGCGTAGCAAAACAAGAATAGAAGGTTTAAAAAATGCACTCTGGTATTCGTTATCCATTGTACTTATTTATACCATACCAACACTGGTGCTTACGCTTATTTTTGGCGATAAAATTTTATATACCATATCTACGCATCCGGTTTCTAATATTTTCTTTTTTGTCGTGTTTATTGTTTTTGCCATTTCATTTTTTGGTGCTTTTGAATTAGCGCTACCTAATAGTTGGGCCAACAAAGCAGATCAAAAAGCAGGCAAAGGCGGGCTACTAGGTATCTTTTTTATGGCCCTCACACTTGTGATAGTTTCCTTTTCTTGCACGGGCCCCATTGTTGGAACCCTGCTAGGACAAACCAGCATGCAAGGCGTAGGACTCGCTCCCATTATAGGTATGATGGGTTTTGGTGTGGGCCTCGCTATTCCATTTTCTTTGTTTGCTTTTTTTCCATCCATGCTACAATCATTACCAAAAAGTGGCGGTTGGTTAAATACCATCAAAGTAAGTTTTGGTTTTATTGAATTAGCACTTGCACTTAAATTTTTATCCAACGTAGACCTCTCTTATCACTTGGGTATTTTAAATAGAGACGTGTTTTTAGTACTCTGGATTGTAGTATTTTTTTTACTAGGCGTTTATTTATTAGGCAAATTAAAATTTGCGCACGATAGTGATTTATCATTTGTATCGGTGCCGCGTTTATTTTTTGCCATCGCTAGTTTTAGTTTTGCGGTGTATATGGTGCCAGGCTTATGGGGCGCCCCATTAAAGGCACTCAGCGGTTTTATTCCACCTTCAACCACACAAGAATTTAATTTAAATGACCTTCAATATAAAATTGGAAACGCTGCTGCAGCGCATGGTGCGGCGGGTACCGAGGCTGCGCCACCCAAAAAATATACCAACAAACTACACGTACCTTTTGGGTTAACGGCTTATTTTGATTTGGAAGAAGGGATGGCAGCTGCTAAAATTTTGAAGAAGCCCATCATGTTAGATTTTACAGGGCACACATGTCCTAATTGCCGTAAAATGGAGGAGCAGGTTTGGAAAGATCCAGCCGTATTGTCTCGTATTAAGGAAAATTTTGTGCTCGTAAGTTTATATGTAGACGAAACTGAGGAACTGCCTGTAAGTGAGCATTACACCGATAAAAACGGCGTTAAAATTGTTACAGTAGGCGACAAAAACCTAGACTACGAAATCAAAACCTTTGGATTTAATGCGCAGCCGCTTTATATGTTTTTGGATCTTACAGGGAAGCCATTAAGTGAAGTAAAATATGGCTACGACCCAAGTGTGGCCGGTTTTATTAAGCACTTAGACGCAGTCAAAGCTGCTTTTGATGCTGCTAATAAATAGTGTTGTAGTAGCGCCTTATAAAGTCATTTGATTTTCAGTCATCATTTTACGGAGGTTGATAAGTCCGTAGCGCATACGACCAAGCGCTGTATTGATACTGCAGTTGGTAATTTCAGCAATTTCCTTAAAGCTTAAATTGGCATAGTGTCTAAGCACAATAATTTCTCTTTGTTCTTCAGGAAGCAGGTCAAGCATACGGCGTACTTTGTCGTGACTTTCACCACGCATCAACTTTTGATCCGGGGCTTCTTGCGAAACATTGATCACTTCAAAAATATCTTGATCGTCAGAAGTTTTAATAGCAGGGGTGCGTTTTACTTTTCTAAAATAGTCGACACAAAGGTTATGTGCAATTCTGAGCGCCCAAGGTAAAAACTTACCTTCTTCGGTATAGCGTTTATTTTTTAGCGTGTCTATGATTTTGATAAACACGTCTTGAAACAGGTCTTCGGCTAAATACGTGTCTTTTACAAAAAATAAAATTGAAGAGTAGATGCGGTCTTTGTAACGCGTTACGAGCACGTCAAACGCTTCTGTATCGCCAGCTTGAAAGGAACGAATTAAATCTAAATCTGCAACCTGTTCGAGTGTTTTCATAGTTTCTTTTTCTTCTCGGGGTTCAAATTAGTAATCTTTTATGCTGCTTGCTCGCTTGTGGATACATTGCAAAAGAGGGGTTTGGTTATTCACATCGAATAATTTGCAAAAAAATTGTGCACGGGCGAAAAAATTGTGGGTTTATTTAGGTCATAACTAAACCTATGCTGCAATAATCTGTTTACATTGTGTAACATTTATGGCAGCGAAAAAACAAGTAGAAACAGCGGAGAAAAAGGATGCACTAAAGGGCTTAGACGCTATTGAGGTGATGGGTGCGCGCGTGCACAATTTAAAAAATGTAAGCGTGGCATTTTCGCGCGGAAAATTTATAGTGGTAACAGGGGTTTCTGGAAGCGGCAAGTCGTCACTAACCATCGATACTTTATTTGCCGAAGGGCAGCGCCGCTATGCCGAAAGTTTAAGTGCTTATGCCAGACAATTTATGGCCCGCATGGAAAAGCCTGACGTAGACATGATTAAGGGCCTATGTCCTGCCATTGCGGTAGAGCAAAAGGTTATTACCCGTACACCCCGCAGTACGGTGGGTTCCATGACAGAAATTTATGATTACCTGCGTTTATTATTTGCTAGAGCTGGTAAAACCATATCTCCCATTAGCGGTAATGAAGTAAAAAAAGACGAGGTATCTGATGTAGTTGCATCCATTTGTGCCCTTCCAAAAAATAGCAAAGTAGTAATTGGTGTTGCTTTAAAGCAGCATAAAAACAGGGCCGTACTTGAAGAGTTGGGTATATTATTACAAAAAGGATTTTCAAGAATATATGTGGCCTCTGCTCAGGAACCAATTATGCGCATAGAGAAGCTGATGGAGCAAACCCCTGCTGCATTAAAAAAAATGTTGCCACTTGCGAAAGCAACTTCAGCAACTCAGTCTACACCACAAACTTGGGTACTCATAGACCGTATTGTTGTAAAAGATTTTGATGAAGATGATATGCACCGCCTTTCTGATTCGGTGCAAACTGCTTTTTATGAAGGCGAGGGTGAAGTATACATAGAGGTTGATGGCAAACAGGTTAACCATTTTAGCAGCAGGTTTGAACTCGATGGTATTGTGTTTGAAGAGCCGGTTCCCAATTTGTTTTCATTTAATAATCCATTTGGTGCATGCCCAACTTGTGAAGGCTTTAGCCAGGTGTTAGGCGTTGATGCAGACCTTGTTATTCCAGACACACGTTTAAGTTTATTTGAAGGCGCCGTGGCACCGTGGAAAGGAGAAAAGCTAAGTTGGTGGAAAGATCAGTTTATTAAAGGGGCTTCTAAAATAGATTTCCCTATTCATAAACCTATTGCACAATTAACCAAAACGCAGTACCAACTTTTATGGGATGGTGCCGGTAAAATTTATGGCATCCATGATTTTTTTAAAGAGGTAGAACAAAATTTATACAAAGTACAATACCGTGTTTTATTAAGCAGGTATCGTGGACGCACTACTTGTACCGACTGTGGTGGATACCGTTTGCGCAAAGAAGCACTTTACATAAAAGTAGGCGGTAAACATATTGGTGAACTTTGTCAAATGCCAGTGCGTGATGTAAAAAAATGGTTTGATGCTCTAGTATTATCGGAACATGATAATAGTGTTGCTAAAAGAATTTTAATTGAAATACACCAGCGCTTACAAACCTTACTAGACGTAGGTCTTGGCTATTTAACACTGGACAGACTTGCTAACTCGTTAAGTGGTGGAGAAAGTCAGCGCATTCAACTAACCCGAAATTTGGGAAGTAATTTAACCAACTCTTTATACATTTTAGATGAGCCTTCTATTGGGCTTCATTCTAGAGATACGGAGCGTTTAATTGGCGTATTACAATCTTTACGAGATTTAGGCAATACCGTTGTAGTAGTGGAGCACGACGAAATGATTATGCGCAAAGCAGATCATATCATTGATATGGGTCCATTTGCCTCACACCTTGGCGGCGAAGTTGTTGCAGTAGGTAATTACAACGAGCTTATTAAAAACCCAGATAGTTTAACGGGTAAATATTTATCGGGGGCACTTGCCATAGAAGCACCCAGTAAATTAAGAAAGAGCACCCGCTTTATTGGGGTAGAAGGAGCAAGACAAAACAACCTAAAAAACATCACCGTTAAATTTCCGCTACAAACACTTTGTGTTATCAGTGGTGTGAGTGGTAGTGGTAAAACAACGCTGGTTAAGCAAATTTTATACCCAGCACTTCAAAAATACAAGGGTGAACCCGCCGATAAAGTGGGCTTACATACCAAATTAATTGGTGACATCGATTCTATTTCACAAATAGAACTCATTGATCAAAACCCCATTGGCAAATCGTCACGTAGTAATCCAGTTACCTACATAAAAGCCTATGATGGCATTAGAGATTTATATTCCAAACAACCGCTTTCTAAAATGCGAGGATTTATGCCTAAGCATTTTTCTTTTAACGTAGACGGTGGCCGTTGCGATACTTGTAAAGGAGAAGGAGAGCAAGTTGTAGAGATGCAATTTTTAGCAGACGTGCACCTCACTTGCGAATCTTGTGGTGGTAAAAGATTTAAAGAAGAAGTATTAGAAGTGAATTATAAAGACAAAAATATTTTTGATGTACTTGAACTTTCGGTAGATCAGGCACTCGATTTTTTTGTTGATGATAAAAATATTTACAATGCCATATTACCACTACAATCGGTGGGGCTTGGCTATATTAAACTAGGTCAAAGTAGTGATACTTTAAGTGGCGGAGAAGCCCAACGGGTAAAGCTTGCCAGCTTTTTAGGCAAGGGTAAAGGGCATGGTCAAATGCTGTTTATTTTTGATGAACCTACCACCGGACTTCATTTTCATGACATCAAAAAATTACTCAATTCATTTTCGGCGCTCATAGATCAGGGGCATTCGCTGATTGTTATTGAACACAACACAGACGTTATCAAATCGGCAGATTGGCTGATAGACATGGGTCCAGAAGCAGGTGATGGCGGTGGAACCGTGGTGTACGAGGGTGCACCGCTGGGCATTAAAAAATGCGCTGCTTCTCATACCGCAAAATACTTGTAACTGCCTGCAATAATTAAAGGTTAGCTATTTACTATCGTAAACGGTCTAGGCTCTTGAGTAATTTTTGGTCTTTGTAAATGTTTCTGATAGCAAGTATAAAAAACACAGGTACTAAAAAACTAAGTGCCGAATACAGCGAAAGTCCACCTGTTTTAAAATTTTTCATGTACAAAAAGTAGTGCATCAAATTTGCCAAGCTTAAAACTAAACCAACTACGCACATTTTGATTTGTAAACTTCTATTGCTAAATAAAAAAATAGATACAAGCGCCATTAGTGCAGTAGCAATCACAAATACGAGTAGCATAAAATGATCGTAAGGGGTGATGGTAATTGTTGGCCCAGGTACTTCTAAGCTCCCAAAATAAAAAGGTAGCTTAAGAGATGCAAAAGCGCAAATACTTGCTAACAGTAACCAAAGTGTTTGTATGCGTTGTATCATAGCTCAGGGTATAAAACAAATTGAGACATAAACTCATTGACTTCACCTTTTAGTTTTTCTAAAAGCGCTGCATCATCTGGGTTCATAAGTGCTTTGTCAATAGCGTTTACAACAAAAGCCATATCTGATTCTACCAAGCCTCTTGTAGTAACTGCTGCAACGCCAAATCTAATACCAGAAGTAACAAATGCAGATTTGTCATCGTAAGGTACCATATTTTTATTAGCTGTAATGTCTGCGTGTCCTAAAACCTGCTCGGCTTTTTTTCCACTGATATTTTTGTTGCGTAAATCTATCAGCATTAAGTGGTTGTCTGTACCACCACTTATAATTTCATATCCCTTGTCGGTAAAATTTTTAGCCATGGCTTGCGCATTTTTTTGCACTTGCTGTTGGTATACTAAAAACTCGTCGGTTAAAATTTCACCAAAAGCAATGGCCTTGGCAGCAATTACGTGCTCTAGCGGGCCGCCTTGAGTACCCGGAAACACAGCCATGTCAATAACATTAGACCATAGTCTTAAATTTCCTTTAATATCTTTTAGCCCTAATGTGTTTTCGCCATCTTTAGCCATCATAATTACACCACCACGCGGTCCACGTAAAGTTTTGTGGGTAGTAGAAGTTACAAAATGACAATGCGCAAAAGGAGAAGACAATAAACCTTTTGCAATTAAGCCTGCAGGGTGCGCAATATCGGCAAGTACAAAAGCGCCCACTTCATCGGCAACTTTTCTGATGCGCGCATAATCCCAATCTCTACTGTAGGCACTTGCGCCACAAATAATAAGTTTTGGTTTATGCGTACGGGCTTGACTTTCTAACATTTCGTAGTCTATCAATCCTGTTTCTTTTACCACACCATAAAAATGCGGTGTGTAGGTTTTACCAGAAAAGTTTACACCAGAACCGTGTGTTAAGTGACCGCCCATGCTAAGGTCTAAACCTAAGATAGCATCACCTGGTTGCAAAATAGCAAGCATTACTGCTGCGTTTGCCTGTGCACCACTATGCGGTTGAACGTTGGCGTATTCTAGTCCAAATATTTCTTTTAAGCGGTCAATAGCCAATTGCTCGGTTTTATCAACAATTTCACAACCACCATAATATCTACGTCCGGGATACCCTTCGGCGTATTTATTGGTCATCACACCACCTGTTGCCTGCATCACTTGAAGGCTTGTAAAGTTTTCTGAAGCGATAAGTTCGATGCCTCTACGTTGGCGTGCTAATTCTTGGTTGATGATGTCAAAAACAAGGGTATCTCTTTGCATGGTAGCTATTTTTTGCTTGGGCACAAAGATAAGTTACGCCCCCGATTATGTTAGCTAAAATGAGGTCTTAAATGAGCAAACTATTCACAATTGTTGTTGTAATGCCTAATTTTGTTATTTTCGAACACCTAATCAATGTGGGTAAATCTTTTAAATCCCCCAAGTTATGAAAGCCGTTATACCTGTTGCTGGTGCTGGAACAAAATTGAGGCCACATACCTATACGCAGCCCAAGGCGCTCATCCCTGTTGCCGGAAAAACCATTCTCTCGCATATTGTAGATCAATTGAGGGAAGCGGGTATTACCGAGTTTATATTTATTGTTGGGCATTTAGGTGAAAAAATTCAGGATTATGTCAAACAAACCTATCCTGATCTTACCACTCATTTTGTGTTTCAAAATGAAAGGCAGGGCACGGGACATGCGGTAGAATTAACCAAACAGCTTATTGGTAACGAACCCATTTTTGTAGTACTAGGAGATACCATGTGCGAATTTGATATCAAAGAAATTTTGGATAGTCCCATCAGCATGATTGGGGTGAAAAAAGTAGATGACCCCAGAAATTTTGGCGTTGCCTCTATGGATGAAGAAGGTTTTATAGAACATTTGGTTGAAAAGCCTGCCATACCAAAAAGCAATATGGCGCTTGTAGGACTCTATAAAATTATTGAAACAGATATTTTATTTGAGTGCCTACAACAATTATTTGTAGAAAATATTACCACACGCGGAGAATACAATTTAACCGATGCGCTTGCGTGTATGTTACAAAAAGGCACCCGCTTTAAATCTTTTAAAGTAGCCAATTGGTATGATTGCGGTAAAAAAGAATCGATACTTGAAACCAATGCCACCCTCTTAAAAAAGATGGGCGGTCACGTACCTTCGGCCGATATTTATCAAGACACCATTATCATTCATCCAGTAAGTATTGCAGTGGGTTGTAACATTTCCAATGCCATTATTGGTCCCAATGTGGCCATTGGCCCTAATACCACTATTACACAATCTATTATTAGAGATAGTATTATTGGTGGCTATACCAACCTTCATGAAGTGGTACTTGATAACTCCTTAATTGGAAGCGATGCTAGTGTTAAAGGCCTATCCCGAAGTTTAAATATTGGTGACAATACCGAAATCGATTTTGGATAAATCGAATCCCATTTTTTTATTTTTGTAAATAAAAAGAGTTGGCCTGACTGGTGCAGGTAACTACAAATTCATTGATACATACATGGTCTGGTAATGTAGTGGCGTAGTATGCAATGTTAGCTACGTCTACTGCCTCTAGTGCTTTGTAGCCCTCATATACAGCCGCTGCTTTAGCTGCGTCTCCCTTAAATCTGATGCTACTAAAATTTGTTTCGGCGGCACCCGGATGAATAGCTGTTACCTTAATATGATGTGGTAATAAATCGATGCGCATAGATTTTGAAATAGCAGCTACCGCGTGTTTGCTAGCGCAGTATATATTTCCATCTTTATATACTTCTACCCCAGCGGTAGATCCAATATTAATGATATGCCCTTTTTTGTTATTGATAAGTAATGGTAAAAGAGCTTTACTGATGTAGAGCAAACCTTTTACATTGGTGTCTATCATGGTTTCCCAGTCTTCTAGGTTAGCGTCTTGAAACGAATCGCGACCAAGTGCTAAACCTGCATTATTAATAAGCACATCGATATTTGTAAATGCTGCAGGTATGCTATTGACAGCTGCAAAAACAGCTTCTTTATTTTGAATATCAAAGCAAAGTGTATGCACAGCTGCATTATGTTTTGAAACAAGATCAGCGCTGATAGCAGCTAATTTATTTTCATTTCTTCCGGTTAAAATTAATTTGTCGCCTGCTGCTGCAAAAACGTATGCCATCGCTTCTCCAAAACCTGAAGTAGCACCTGTAATTAAAACTGTTTTATTCATAATTTAATTTATCTAATGATAACCGTTGTTCCTTTGGTATATACTTTGTTGTCGGCAAAATCAATACCAACAGCTTCATATACATACGCACCTACTGGTTGATTTTCACTTTTATAAGTTCCATCCCATCCAGTTCCAATGGTGCTTGTTGTAAATATAAGTTGCCCCCATCTATTAAAAACATTAAAATGAACCAATTGTTTAATGCCTTTACAAATGGGTTTTAAGATATCATTTTTGCCGTCTTTGTTAGGTGTAAATCCAGAAGGCACCATAATTTTAGAAATGCCATCAAAAATAGTAACCACTACATTGTCTTCGGCGTAACAGCCGGCTTGTGTATAAACCCTTACGGTATAAATAATGCTATCTGTTCCGGCAGCGCCAGTAAATACAGGGTTTGCAATAAGTGGGTTACTTAAAAAAGTTGGGGGTGTCCAGCGGTAACTCAGGCCACCACTTGCGCCCAATTGTAAAGGTCTGCCAATAACGGCCATGGTATCATTTCCTGCATTGGGTATGATGCGGGGCACCACCGTTACACGAATGGTATCGGTTACAATTTTTGGACAACCCAGTGTATCAGAAACAGCAATAATATAAGTAGTGGAGCCTACTGGTTTTGCAATAGGCGTTAATGTAGTAAAGCCCGTTAAACTACTGGTTGGCGACCATGTAAATTTGCTAGCCTGCATCGTTGCAGAAAGTGGCAGACTGGTTCCAAAACAAATAGTAGTATCAGGGGTAGCGTTTACAGTAGGCGTAGGCTTTACAATAATTTGTATAGAATCTTTGTCTTGACATTTACCAAGGTTAGCAGTTACAAAATACTTTGTATTCATAAGCGGCCTTACAACTGGATTTTTAATGGGGTTAACAATATCTCCATTAGAACTTTGCCATAAATAAGAGAGTGCAAAAGATGTGGGTGCTAATGCAAAACTATCGCCTCTGCAAATGGTACTATCTGTTTTTAAATCTACTTTAATAAATTGAAGTACGTTTACCATAACACTATCTGTTGCATTACATCCATTGTCACTTACGGTTACATAATATTTGGTAGTATCTGTGGGGTATACAAGTGGCGTGGCGGTGGATGCGCCGTTGATTCTAAATTTATTGGCGTTGTTATTGGGCGTCCAAGTAATGGTGGTGGTATTATTAATGGTTGCTTTTAATAGTAGCGAATCATTACTACAAATAAGGGTGTCTTTAAACGCTAAATTTATTTGTGGTTTGTCTAATATCGAAATCACTTTAGTAGCTGTGTCTATGCAACCTTTATTGTTGGTAGAAATAAGTGTAACGGTGGCCGTTTGCGCACTACTATATTTCCAAAGAGTATCTTTTGTGGTGGCGCTATCTTTGGTGCTACCCGCATCCCCAAAATTCCAGCGCCAACTATTTACAAAGCCATATTTACTGCTTGTTGCATCTTTAAAGGAGTAGTTATTAAGTACGCAATTGCCCGTCACTAAAAAATCTGTTTTAAATGTTGGGTATACTTTTACTATAGAAGTGGCAGAGTCTTGACATCCGCCCGTACTAGTAACAATAAGTTTTAAAACATAGATGCCTGTGTCTGCGTAGGTATGTGTAGGTGTTGGTAAGGTAGAATTATTGGCTACGCCATCACCAAAATTCCAGAGGTAACTATTGATGCTTGGACTTGCCGATTCGTTTTCAAACTGAAGTGTAAAACCATCACAAGAAATGTATTGCGGCTTAAGCGCAGCTGCAGTTAGTGAACAGTTTTCTACTTTTAATTGAAACTCTTTTTGGTGTTCCCCAATTTTAATTCCGTTTCTATATTCTTCCACTAACACGGCAATTAAATAAATCCCGGTTGTGGCGGGTGCTTTTCCAGAAACGAGTCCGGTTTTAGGATCTATTTGTGCAGACACATTGCCAAAAGGTTGTTGGTAGCTAAAGCCGCCAAAATACGATACGGTATTATAGGGTGGCGTATCGGATTGAATGGGTAGTTGATTGGGTGGTGGTCCTGCGCCAATATATCCGGGCGCAAAAGAATATACGAGCGAATCTTTATCAGGATCTACGGCACTAAAATCTAATTTTAAAGGAGAAGAAACGCATACAAGGATGGTATCTTTTTTTAGAAAAGTAGCGCTTGAATTATCGGGTGCAAATGGGTTGGTATTACTGCCCGGAATTTTTACCCAATAGGTAACGCCAATTGTATTGGAATTCATATTTATTACACCACTTACCCTGCAACACTGCGAATGGCTTGCATAATAGCCACTAGCATTAGGATCCAAATCTACAACGACTTCGTAGTCAGAAGTAGCAAACTCTACCCTTGGAAAACTAGACAAACATTTATCGTAAGTGCCTAGTTTCATGAACTCATAATTTTTTCTACTCAATACATAATTACCAACAAGTGCATTGTTGTCGCCTCTATACACCGATACATTATAATTGCTGGAAAGACTTGCTACCATTGCTCCAGTAACAGTTGTGTCTTTGTACAATAAAAGGGTGATGGCGTATCTTAGTTTATTAGGGTCTGAAGGTGATTTGCCGAGGTAGGTATAATACATTTCTCCTCCAGAAATATGTGATGCACGCGCCGTAACAAAACAAACGCTAACGAGTAATATTAAAAGCCATTTTTTCATGCATTCACTTTATTCAAAAAATCTAGGACGGCATTGTTAAAAGCAGTAGGCTGTTCTAGCATACCCATGTGCCCACAATTTTCTAGTACATAAAGATACACGCTCTTGGGCAGTTTTGTTTGCGGTAATGTATCTGTTAACGCAACTGCAATATCTTCGGTACCAAGTATAAACAATACTGGGAGGGTGGTTGTTTCCAAAACATTTGTAAGGTTGGGGCGCTCCATCATGGCGTGATAATATGCTACAAGTGAAGCCGCTGGCTGGCTTGCGTTATCAGTAATTAAGGCGTCAATGATGTGGTATTGATTTTCTTTTGAATACTTCCCAAATAAATTAGGTGTGGTGGTTTCTAAAAAGGTAGCAGCGCTAAATTTTTCAATAAAAGTAATGCCGCGTAATCTGTTTTCTATTTTAATGGGGGTATCAGGTAGTGCAGTGGAATGTAGTAATCCAAAACCTTTTAAATACTGCGGATATTTTTTTGCAAAAGCCATAGTGGTGTAACCACCCATACTATGTCCAAGTAAAATGCAGTGTTCAATTTTTTCATGTTGGAGTAATGCGGCAATACTGTCAGCTAAATATTCGATCGAAAAATGAGTAGGGAAAGTATGGATGGAAGACATGCCCGTACCCGGTAAATCTGGCGTATAAACCGTGTAGCTTTTTTCAAGTTCAGCTACTGTGTTATTAAAAACGTGGTGGTCTTCTCCAAAGCCATGTAGTAAAATTACCGCTGGCCCAGCACCCGTTTTTTGGTAACCCATTTGTTTGCCGTCAAAATCAAATGAAAAGGTGGCCATGCTTATTTTTTAAAGCGGTTGTACAAACCCCTTAACAATAATAAGACAGCAAAAAATGAAAATATTTGATACAGCCAGTCGCCATATTTTGCATAAAAAGTAATCGTAGATTTTGTTGGTACCGGGTATTTAATTACTGCTTGTTGATCCCATCCTCTTTGCTCCACTATATTGCCTAGTGGGTCAATAATGGCAGACACGCCCGTATTGGCGCTGCGTGCCACCCAGGTTCTGGTTTCTATGGCTCTGAGTGCTGCATACTGCAAATGTTGTTTGTGCCCGCTGGTGTTGCCCCACCATCCGTCGTTGGTAATAACAGCAAGTAGGTTAGCGCCTTTTTGTTTGTAAGTGCCTACATAGGCGCCGTAAATACTTTCGTAACATATAATGGGCGCACTTATATACTGGCATCCATTGTTTGAAAATACCGCTGCTTCTTCCGATGTTCCGTACCCACCCGTGGAGCCCCCAAATTGCTCGAGGAGTGGTCCTAAAAAATTTAAAAAGCTAGGGAGGGTTTCTACACCCGGAACTAGTTTGCTTTTGTTGTAAAACGCCAGGGGCGTTCCGTTGTTGATGTATACGGCTGCGTTAAATGCGTCGTAATAAAAACTTCCGTCGCTCGATTTTTTTGCGGTAGGCGTTTCTTTGGTGGCGCCATATTTTTTAAAAGTTTCGATACCCGATAAAATAGAAAGCCTCGGGTGTCTTTTACTTAATTCAAAAATGGGTTGGTAGTAGGGGTTGGTGGTAATATTATCTTGCCAGTCTGCAACGCTCATGGCGGTTTCAGGCCATATTACAAGCGTTGTAGCGCTATCCATGTTTGATTCGGTGGCAGTTACGAGTGTAGCAATTTGTGATGACGCGCTGGATAGTTCAAACTTTTGATAAGGGTCTATATTGGGTTGCACTACTAGTACATTTTGTGTACTAGTAGCATTTTTGAAACTCGTGTTGGCTTGTGTTTTTTGATAGCTGAGTATAATATTTGAGCAAACAACGGGAACCACAAAACATGCTACAATTTGTACAATGTTTTTTTTGATGGGTTGCTTTTGTTTTTTTGCGGCTACTAATTTAAATACAAGTATGTTCATGAGTAGTATCCATAAACTTCCACCGGCTACGCCGGTGTATTCGTACCACTGAATAACGCTGGTATGCATGGCAAATCCATTGCCTAGCGTGAGCCATGGCCAGCTAATTTGCCAGTTTAAATGAATGTATTCGAATGTTAGCCATGCTGCAATAAGTGTTACAAAACCAATGTTTTTATTTTTTTGCGCTGCAGTAAAATAAAATAGCCAAGGCACGCACATAAGTAGGCTGTTGGCGATGATGGCCGCTACGCTGCCCACATCGGTGGAGTTCCACATCCAATAGGTAGTGCCTATGTTCCAAATAAGTACCGACAAAAAAGTATATCCAAAAAAGTGTAGCTTTTTTGTTACGTTATTTGCAATGATCAGTAGTGGTACCCATGCAACAAATAAAAGTAGGGCAAACCAAAAAACAGGCCATGCTACAACGAGTAACAGGCCTGTTAAAATGCTATAACCAAGTAGGGTTGATTTTTTCAAGTCGTGTAATTATTTACGGCTATAATTTGGAGCTTCTTTTGTAATATCAATATCGTGTGCGTGGCTTTCTTTCATACCCGCGTTGGTAATTTTTACAAAAGTGGCTTGTTGTAATGCTTTAATATTTTTAGCACCGCAGTAGCCCATACCTGATCTTAATCCACCCACGTATTGGTAAATAATTTCAGAGATATTTCCTTTGTAGGCCACGCGTCCTTCGATTCCTTCTGGAACATATTTTTTAATATCCGCTTCTACGTCTTGGAAATAACGGTCGCCACTTCCCTGACTCATGGCGCCTAAGCTTCCCATGCCACGGTATTCTTTAAACTTACGTCCTTCATAAATAATAGTGTCGCCAGGGCTTTCTTCGGTACCTGCAAAAACAGATCCCATCATTACTACGTTGGCGCCAGCAGCAAGTGCTTTTACCATATCGCCAGTGTAACGGATACCACCATCTGCAATTACCGGGATCCCTTTAGATTTTAGGGCCATGCTGGCTTCCATGATAGCCGTAAGCTGCGGAACACCTGCGCCCGCTACTATACGCGTGGTGCAAATAGAACCTGGTCCAATGCCTACTTTAACGCAGTCCGCGCCGGCTGCGGCAAGCGCAAGGGCGCCTTCTGCAGTACCTACATTACCAGCTATTATTTGAAGTCCTTTAAAGTTTTTGCGTAATGATTTGAGTGCTTCAATAACGCCTTTACTATGTCCGTGTGCGCTATCGAGTGTTACTACGTCTACGCCCACATGTTGTAATGCTGCGGCTCTATCCATTAAATCGGAAGTGATGCCAAGTGCAGCACCCACTAGTAAACGGCCAATGCCATCTTTAACGGCGTTTGGAAAGTTACGTAGTTGTAAAATATCGCGGTAGGTGATCAGGCCAATGAGTTTACCTTGTTTGTTTACAACGGGTAATTTTTCAATCTTATGCTTGCGTAAAATTATTTCTGCTTTTTTTAAGTCGGTACCTTCTGGTGCAATCACTAAATTTTCTTTAGTCATTACCTCTTTTACTTTACGTTTTTTGTCTGTTTCAAAACGCAAATCTCTATTGGTTAAAATACCTACTAATTTTTGTCCGGCGTCTACAATAGGAATACCACCAATTTTATTATCGCGCATTAGTTTAAGTGCGTCTCCAATGGTGGCGTCTACTAGAAGGGTGATTGGGTCAACAATCATGCCGCTTTCACTTCTTTTTACACGTCTTACTTGCTCGGCTTGTTTGTCGATGCTCATATTTTTGTGTAAAATACCAATGCCACCTTCGCGTGCAAGTGCTATGGCCAGGTTGGCTTCTGTAACCGTATCCATTGCGGCGGATAACATGGGTACATTAAGCGTTATAGACTTGGTTAGTTGAGAACGGATGTCGGTGTCTCGGGGTAAAATTTCGGAGTAGGCTGGCATGAGTAAAACGTCGTCGAACGTTAGCCCTTCTCCAAATAATCTAGCACTTGTTGCCTTATTGGTGGTCTTTGTATTTCTTGTTGCCATGTGCAAAGATAATAGCATACCTATATTTCCGCCAAAAATGATTTAGCCCAGTAGCCGTAGGTAGGTTTTACCCGGAAGGGCGCCAATGAGGCCGTATAGCTCTAAATTTAGCAGGCTACCTGCTAAAACGGCGTTGGGGAGCATGCTTTTAAGGTAAATTTCGTCGATGGAAACAGGAATTTGGTGATCTAGTAGGGCTAGAATTGTTTTTTCTGGGTCTGATAAATTTTGCTGCAGTTTGGGGGCTATTTGTTTTGTGGGGATGGGCGCCCATCCCAGTGCATCTATGAGTGTACTCACCGAGTCTAGTATGGCCGCTTTTTGTGTTTTAATTAATTGTAGGCAACCACTACTTTTTTTATCAGAAATTTTTCCGGGGCAGGCAAATACTTGTCTATCATAATCAAAGGCTAG
>Ga0209598_10000801_pt1 | contig 25592 bp, 20 predicted proteins | sample M_140807_EF_Meta_FD_187317 | JGI IMG/M metagenome (GOLD analysis project Ga0209598, IMG submission 187317) | Freshwater microbial communities from Lake Montjoie, Canada to study carbon cycling - M_140807_EF_MetaG (SPAdes) (version 2) | ecosystem: Environmental > Aquatic > Freshwater > Lake...
TGATTGGATCGTTATTGCTCCATGACTCCTTGTGTCCCTATTGTTTTCACCTCGCGATCCGATGCAAACGCCTTGGTTGGTTCCGCAATTGAATCTGATGGTTTGCATTGGCCGGGATCTGCATCTTGGAAATGTTCAGATGGCCGACTTCGTTTGCTCAATACTAATGGGCAAGTTCATGAATTGACATGGGGACGTCATTTGCCTGATGGTTCCTCGATTATTGATGTTCTGAGTCCGTCGGTGAGCCTTGATGGTAAGCGAATTCTATTTTCTGGTCGTGCCAGCTCTCCGGGCCACGGACGTTGGCGTATTTTTGAAGTAAATGTCGATGGGTCTTGTCTTCGGCCATTGACAGGCGGCAGTGATGATCCGGGGTGCGTGTCGGTGCCTCCATTGCGCTATGGTATTAGCGGTTCCTTGATTGATGAGAGGACTCGTCGCGTCACAGATTATGATGATGTTGACCCGGTCGATGTTGGTGAAGGCTCTTTTGTATTTTCATCTAGCCGAATCCCTGATTTAGGACGAGATCATTCTAGACGGTCAACTCAGATTTGGATTTGGCCGGCGGGATCAACCAGCCCCCACTCATTATCTGCGAATCGGAACAATGATCGGTGGCCTTTTTATTTACCTGGTGGAAATGTTGTTTACAGTTTATGGAGCCGTTCTCGTGAAGCCGTCACCGAGGATTTGACTGAATTGGCTCATTATTCTTCAGGCACCAAATATTTAACTCTTCCGAATGATGATTCATGGATGGGAGCGCGTATTTCAACCAATGGTGCTCAATTTTCATATGCCATCAAAACTGAGGAGCCCGTGTGGCGTGCTCGGCCGTTATTCAATGGCCGTTTAGCTTTCATGACTGTTCAAAAGTCGACTCCTGAAGTTTCTCGTCTGGCGCAAGCGATTTGGGGAACCATCTCTTCAGCTCCTTCCTCACAGCGATCTGGAGAATCGTTTATTAAAGATGGAGGGGCCTCAACTATCTGGGGGCCTTCAAAGGATTCTCGAGGACAAGAAATTTCCGCTGGGTGCCCTAGTCCTTGTCCTGGTAACAATGTCCTGTTTTCAGCTTCGATATCGAATGCCGCCTTAGGTTCCTCTGGCATATATGTCGTCTCTGATGATTGGACGGTACAACAAACGCCACACCCAATCTTCGATGATCCTGAAATGTTTGATTCAGAACCAGTTGCTGTTTATATCCGGAATCTTGAATCGACATCTTTTTTGCCAGATCCTCCCATCGCAAATTTGGTCAGGCAACCAGAATCATTAACCATGGCTGATGGCTCACAATACAAAGGTCCTTCAGGGTATATAGAAAACCTTGCAGTAAATGATGCTATTCGTTCTCCAATTCCGTGGCAATCAGTATTTTTACCATCCGGACGTCGTCGAGATCCTCGTTATGACCCATTAATTCCACCGCCAGGAATTGTATTTGGTGTCGCTGTTTATTCGGATCATCGGGACAGATTCGATGATATTAACCAGTCTAGAATTCGGGGCGGTTGGGACAAACAAATGATTTTACCAGTTCAGACTGGTGGTGAGCTTCAGGCATGGATGCCTTCAGACATCAACACACCGGTCAAGATTGTTGGATTAGATCAGTTTGGCAAAATATTACATTCAGTGGGTACCACTCTTGGTTCCAATCAACAGCCTGGCAATTATTACGCGGTCGCGGGCGACCATCACACCTTTACACGGGCGAATGGTTACCACTACTGCAATGGTTGCCATGCGGGGCACACATTTACATCCTTGGATATACGGGAAAGGCTTAGATAGCGCAGATCAATAAATCCGCGATCCGTGCGGATTAGTTCAAACCTTGTAGTGTCCGATGAATCCGACCTACTGAAAATGGGCGAATGAGCGTGGTCAAGTCTGGTTCATTCGGATATTCACGAGAGATATGACTTTGGTTCCTATCCAGAAGCAATACTATCCGTAATCGCTGGTCGGCTCGACCGGCCGCCGCGCGTAATTGATCCACGGCGTCGAGCACTTCGACTCCCAAATGCCCGACGTCAATCACTGCCGCATCAAACGGAGTCGATCCGTACCTTTCAAGAGCCCTTGCCGGATCTGCCGCAATGAAAACACGGTAGCCATATTCCCGGAATCGTTCGCGGATAACATTTTGTAATTCCAATTCGTTTTCGAGAACAAAAACAGTTGTCCCGGCGACATCTCCTGATGATCGCGCGTTTTGGGCTCGTTGTGCTTGTTTGACTTCATCCAGCAACGTCACTGGCGAGGGGAAGCGTTTATCGATAGCCTTGCTTGTCATCGACTGAATAATTCTCGCGAGTCGCGGGGACCCGGGTAATGTCTCGTTTCCAATGGGAATCATAGATTCGACGCGATCGGAAGGAGGTGATCCGGGTATTGCCAACGGATCTACACCAATAACTGCTTGATGCATGAGGCAGCCTAGAAAGAAAATATCATTTCGCACATCGCCCAACGGGATTTTGGTTGATTCGCTTAATGCGTTGTAAAGTCGGTGGCAATCAGGTGCTTCCGCGCCTAAGGTGTGATCGAAGCACGTGGGCCAAGCCCATTCATCTAGCTTAATAGAGCCTTCTGAGGTTAAAAGTAACGATTCGGGTGAGATATTGCCATGCACCCCTTTGCGAGCTAATGCCGCAGCCATGGTTTGCGCAACAAGTTCCAGTGTGTGGAGGACTTCCTCGGGGGCCAGCGTGCCATGCGTTTTTATATGTTCGGAAAAGGTTGTTTTTGGCGGGATTTCAGTCGCCAGATAGTGTTGCCCTTCTTGTGGTTCGTAACCTAAAGTTATCATGTTGACAACGTGTGGATGCTTCCAACCAAGAAATGGTTCTAGCGCGTTTCGAAGTTTTTCAACTTGGCGCGCATCAATTGTGTGCCTTCTTCTAAACGCGATAATGCGTGTGGGCTCACCGCTGTCGATATCATGTGACAGGTAAATCCTTGCGATAGGAGTGGCCCCTAGCCTGTCTTTCACGCAGTATTTTCCGAAACGGTAACCTTGGTGGTCTCCCGCAATGAGTCTGCTTGCTTGCCATGGTGTGAGTATTGCGTTTTTAACAAGTAAATTAACGGCTTTGCCGGGGTTGTCTGGGTATTTTGCCATGGCTTCCTGAACAACGTTTGGATTTGCCAGCTGAAATTTGGCAATGGTTCTGGCAATATCGTGCACAGATGCTGTACCCATGGTCCAACCCTCATGCATTCTCGCATTTTTACTGTTACACACTTCTAGCTTTTTAATGGTTGCAGCGCAAATATCGGGAGTAAATCTTGGACCTGATCTTGATCGGGCGGTTCCACAACGCTATCCCCCAGCGCAGTCATGGATTGAATGCCGGTGCTGGAGATCGACCGATGTCAGTTAAATGTTCTTTTGATTGGGTTGGAGGAATCGCCGGCGTACGATTGTTAATCGTTGCAGTTGCAATACTTGCTTCTTCAGGTTGTGCCACATTTTGGGACGATGTTACGAGTCGAGAATTCAAGTTCAATGAGATGTTTCAGCCTCCCCAGCCTCCACTGCAGGTGTTGGAATCGACCCAAGACGGTGATAAACGTGCTCGCGCCTTAAGTCGATTGAAAGAGCCTTTACGCCATGGTGGTTCGCAATCGGATCAAGATGTGGTTGTTAAGGTGTTGGTTGATTCCGCGACTTCCGAACGCCAAGCGCTGTGCCGTATCCGGGCCATTGAATCGATGCGTGAATTCAAGGATCCTCGTATTGTTGAAGGTCTGAAGGAGGCGTATTACCGTGCTGGATCGTTCAGCCCGGAAATGGCTTCCATTGTTCGAATTCAAGCTCTTGATGCCTTGGGCTACGGTGGCCATCCTGAAGGGCTTGATTTGCTTTTGAAAGTAGCCCTTGAGCCTATTGCGGTTGGTGCTGAACAGGATCGCCAGATGAAGATCGATGAACGTATGGCTGCTGTACGCGGTCTAGGCAATTATCCTGATTCCAAATCGGCTGGTGCTCTGATTGAGATCCTTCGGAAGGAGCAAGATGTTGCATTGACAGATAAAGCGAATCATTCGCTTGAAAAAATCACTGGACATAAAGGTCCGCGCGATGCGGGTGGCTGGTCGGAATACCTTGCCAAGCATCCATCTTTAGGACAGCGTCATTGGTATGAGCAGATCATGTTTTGGCAGCGATAGGAGCAGGCCCTAACTGGGCAATAAATCAGTTGCCGCCTAATGTCGTTGCTACACTTACCTTCGAGACAAAATAAATGTGCTGTTTGGACTGTAAGTTGTTTTTAGCGCCCTAGGTTATGAATCCCTTCGCACATTAAATAATTGGTTTTTTGGACCGGAACTACAAAACACTCGTTGGTTCCGATCGCTTTCACAGTCACATTCCTTTTCATGTTTGGATAATAAATAGACTTATTATCCAAACATGATGGATTTGATTTCGAAAAACTATTTGGCGGGCTGTTTTTCTTCTGGTACTGGTGCTTCCACAGGTGTCGTTCTGGTTGGCAGAATGAATTCCTGTCCACCCACCACTTCAATCCTGCATCCAATCTTGCGCAGGATTTGGCGCACTTGCCCAGAAATTTCTATTCCAGCCATATCATTGGTTGGCGGAAACTCTTTTTCATACGGAATTTCCATTCCAATACTTTGGAACGCACGTTTGCTGATTGTGAGATTTCTGCCGTATTTCAGTTTTAATTCTTCAACCAGTTGCTTTAAGTTCTTGCTCTTGATTTCCAGTTTGCGGTCGTCGGGAAGGTGCTTGAAAGGGGTTTTCATGTCCCGATCCCGTAGGCAGACGAGGCTGCCATCGTTAGCTGCCAAATAAAGACGATCTGTCTGGTTGTTCATGACAGGAACAACCCACGCCGAGGTGTCCAATAGGCCTAGTCTAAGCCCGGTTTGTCGGTCAAGTAATAGTAATCTGTTTGCCAGATCGGTCGCATAAACCACCCGCGGTCCTACCGCCAGAACACGCGCACCTTCTGAAATATAACCAATCGTGTCTTTACCACGTGGAATATTCCATGTGGGCTCCCCTGTGGCGCGTTCAAGCCTCCATAATCCAACGCGTTCTCCAGTAACGAATACTTCCGATTCTGTAATCATCAATGGCCGATTGACCGGGCCGCCCACGTTGGCCTTCCAAGCCATGCTGTTCGCCTCAATTCCCCAAGCGGTAACTGTGCCAATATCATCCGCAACATAGGCAATATTTTGAAACCGCACTGGACCAGTGACAAATCGGCCTCGTGAAACGAGGAATGGTTCGTTAGGAACTGGTGCTATAGAGCTATCTTGTAATTTACCTTGGCGTTCGGTTTTATCGAGTGTGAAAGCGCCCCCTTGGACGGCCGTAAGGTTGTTGGCAAGGCTTGATCCGAAGGCTAGGTTTTCTGGAAGCAAGTTTAAAGCGACAAAAAGATGGTTCTCACTTTGCAGTGGTTTGAAGCTGATCGATTGGCCAATGCCTGCAGACCAGACAGGAACCATGTTTGGTTCATCATTAAGGTCCATGTACCTTGCATCTGATGAATTTGCCCTACTGACAGGGGCATTAGCTTCATCGCGTTGCCTGTCTGATTTGGCTGGGTTTGCCTTGGCTATTTCTTTTTCCTTTGGCTCAGGTTCCTTGGGTGCAGCAGGGTCGTTTTCTGTAGGCATGTCTTTCTTGTCGGTGTCTGTTTTTGCAGCGGCGGGCTTGAGCAATTCTTGACGCCGGCGGTCGCGCTCTTTGAGTTCTGCCAATGCTTTGAATCTAATTCCCGAACGATCGAATGGAGGAAGTTCGTATGCTTTTAGATATCCACGTTCGTCTGAGAGGAACATGTGTATGTCGCTCGCGGTGAGCGGAGCGCATTGGACATCGGGTACAAGTTGTTTGAACTGGAGTCTTCCAGTGTCGCGATCGAACGCAAATAGAGTGTTTTTCGCTTGGCAAAAGATAGTGTATTGGTTCCATGTGGCTGGCCAAACCACTTCATAGGCAAAGTCGGGCCTTGCCAGCCAGAGTTGCTTGCCACTTTCTGCATCGATTAAAGCTACTGTCCCGCTTTTCAGTTGGACTAACAATTGTTCCTTATCGTGTCGGGGGCTAGTTCCCAGTACGTGAATGTCATGAATCGCATCCTTCATGTTGAAGGTTGGCAATTGTGACTGCCATTGCACTACCAGATTGTGGCGAGCCAAGCGTTCAGGTTCAGGCAGAGTAGGATGGGAATGCAAATGGGACCGAGAAATGTTTTGTGCCGCTAGTTGGCCAATCACGAGCAACAGCAGTGCGCTGGCACCCAGTGTCAGCCGCACGGTGCGTAATGTGCATGCAGTCATAACCACCTCACGGCCAGAACTTCTGGAAACTGCTCAAACCTAGCATGCTTGAGCGCGTCAGGTCGTTCAGGTCGCAAGGCATTGAGTCATGGAAATCTGTTAACGTTGAATTTCCGTTGCAAACGATACATTTTATTTTTTCCCGAGGCGGCGTTTTTCCCGAAAGAATTCTGAGAGAATAGTGGAGCATTCTTCTGCCATCACTCCCCCAACTACCCGTGAGCGATGATTGAGTCGTGGATCGGAGGTGATCTGGTAAAGAGTGGTGCAGGCACCGGCTTTGGGATCGGTGCAGCCGTAGATAACCCATGGCAATCGCGCCAAGACAATAGCACCGGCACACATGGGGCAAGGTTCCAGAGTGACATAGAGCAGGCAGCGATCGAGCCGCCAAGAATCGAGAGCGGTGGCTGCTTGGGTGATGGCAATGACCTCGGCATGTGCCGTTGGATCTTTCAATCGTTCCCGTTGGTTACCTGCCCGTCCTATGATTCCTTTGTCTAAAGAAACAACGACGGCACCTACTGGAACTTCATCAGCCCCGTAAGCTTCACGCGCTTCATCAAGAGCCAAAAGCATGTGTTCAATGTGGAATGGATGTCTGGGGTCATCGAGAGGCAACAGGCCATTATCTCCGGACCACCATGTCTCGATGTCGCCATTATTCATGCCATCTGCTCCATTCCCAATCATTCAATCGAATCGGTCTTGCTCTCGGTGTGTATCGGGATTGTAGTGTGCTGGTGATGGTGGCCAAGAAGAGGGAGTGGATTCATGCGCATCGCTGAGTGTCAGGAACTATTGCGGGCTGAGGGTTTGGATGGCTGGCTTCTTTACGATTTTCGTGGAAGCAATCCATTGGCCCGCCGTGTCCTTGGACTGCCAGTGGATCGTTTTTTGAGTAGACGTTGGTTTTATTTCATTCCCGCACACGGGGCCCCAAGGCAATTGGTTCATCGCATTGAAAGCGGTGCACTGGAAGGTTTGCCGGGAGAGAAAACCGTTTACCTTCGCTACGGCGAGCTTGAAGCTGGGATTGTTGGCCTAGTGCAAGGATGTTCGCGGATTGCTATGGAATACAGCCCCCGCAATGCCAATCCGTATATCAGTCGCGTTGATGCTGGAACCATTGAGGTGGTTCGGTCCGCAGGCGTTGAAGTAGTTTCATCTGGCGACTTGGTGCAATGGTTTGAGTCGCGTTGGGATGAAGAGCAGTGGGCTTTGCATCTTGAGGCTGCCGTTGTTACTGAATCTGCTTTCAACAAAGCGTTCGATTACATGGCACGCATTGTTCATTCAGGTGGAGAGGTTCGTGAGACAGAAGTTCAACGCGTTATTCTCGACCATTTTGCGTTGAATGGCGTGGTCTGTGATCATCCACCGATTGTTGCAGTTAATTCCCATGCTGGTGACCCACATTACTCGCCCACTCCCGGCGCAGATGGAGTCATCAGGCGTGGTGACTTTGTTTTGGTAGACCTTTGGGCTCGCCGTGATCATCCGCGTGGAGTTTACAGTGACCTGACGCGTGTGGCCTTTTTAGGTGAAGTGGTTCCAGAGCCTTACAGGTCGATGTTCGATCTAGTCGTGCGCGCACGTGATGCTGCCATCAGTCGGGTGCGATCGGCATTTGCGTCGAACGAGGTTCTTCGAGGGTGGCAAGTAGACGACGCGGCACGAGGTGTTATTGAGGCAGCAGGTTTCGGAGAGGCCTTTTGCCACCGTACGGGGCACAGTATTGGACGCGAAACACATGGTAATGGCGCCAATATGGATAACCTGGAAACCCGAGAAGAACGTAAGGTTCTCACCCGCACGTGTTTTTCAGTGGAACCTGGCGTCTATTTTCCGGACTTTGGCTTACGTTCGGAAGTAAACGTATTTGTCGATGCCAATGGGGAAGTGCATGTAACGGGTGGAGCTCCGCAAACCGAAGTAGCGGCTCTGTTGCCTTACCGGGGTATTTAGCTTTTTTGCTTCCCGGCGGAGTGGAGTCCATCCAAGGTATGCTCATAAAAGTGCCGGTACACGGCACTTTTGGTAAGAAGGTTTTCATGCGAACCGTGCATGGAGACATGTCCATGTTCAATCAGAAAAATATGGTCACAGGCAAGTAAACGAGCAGCCGTACGGGCCAATAGCAATACGGCTCGTCCTTCAATGGCCCGGTTGAGTGCATCGTCAACCAGTGCTCGTTCGTCAGTATTTAATTCAAAATCGGGTTCTTCAAGAATCAGGAGCGATGGGTTTCCAAGAAGCGCCCGGCTGAGCGCAATCAAATAGGCCTGCAACGGTTGTAAGGAAATTCCACCAGGTCCAACTTGAGTGGAAAGTCCTTCGGGTAAGGTGCGAGCGAGGCGGTCTAAATGAGTGGAACGGCAAACCGCCTCGGCTTCAGATTCGCTTGTGCCCGGCCTGCCACCAATAATGTTGGCAATAACTGTTCCGCCCACAACTACGAACGGCGACACCACCCAGCCGATTCCCATGCGAAGTGATTCAAGCCGGCAAAGCTTGAGGTTCACACCATCCCACCGAATTTCACCTTTGTCGGGATCGGAAAGGCGGTTTGGAAGCGACAGCAAACATCGCAATTCGTCATCATCGGCTCCGACAAGCGCCACGCGTTTGCCCGCAGGTACGACAAGGCTTACGCTTCGGACCAACGACTTGCTGTTCTGTCGAACGCTTACATGATCAAATTCCAGTCCCTGGGTAAGTGGTCCGGGTGTGTGGGCTCCCGGTACCTGTCGGACTTTGCCACGTTGATCCAGAAAGTGAAATAACCCTAGGGCGGCAGACGCAGCACGGTGTTCCGCATCGCGTGAACGGCTCAATGCAAGAAACCAATGAGCCATTGCGGGTTGGCAAAGACCCAGAAAAAAGAAGTCGGCCAATCCAACATTACCAAGGCAAACCAGCCAAATTCCAAGAGACAACCACCCAAGCAAAACGGCACCGGTCAGCACTGTTGCTGCCGCGCGGCCCATGGTGCTGTATCCACGGCTGGCAACTTGATGGCCCGCTGCTGTAGCCAATTCGATTTCAATGTTTTCACGAACCAACGGCTCGAGACCTTGAGCCTTGATGGCAGCCATGTCGCGGACCGTTGATTCCATTCTTTTAAGAGTGCCTTTAAGGCCATCTTCTTCGAGGCGAACGTAATGCCGGGATAGGGATAGACACCCCCGACCCAACCCCCAGGCAAGGCACGATGCAGCCACACTGGCCAATGCAAACCACGGGGACAGGACCAAGGCCCCTGCCATGGCAAGAAACAAACCAGTCAGTGCGCGTGGCAGGCCAGACAATGACCGTCTGAGTGCTACTTGAACTGCCTCTACTCCGCGGTCAAGAAGGTGAGCAAGATCAGCTGGAACACCCGAATGGTGGCCTAGGCGCAATGCCTGATGGAATCCGGCAAGGCGCAGGCGTTCGCCTGTTCGCGCTGCTGATCGCCCTGCCAAAAATTCGCCCATCCAAAAGAGAATGGCCCAGGAAAGACCTAAACCAGCCATCACAACAAAATGTGTCAGTGCAATATTGTTATTATCGCCGATCATGACCAGATTATCGATCATGAACCAAATTTGGGGCCCGCCATATCGGCCAGATTGATTGACGACTTGAATATCCAGACCGACAGCAATCCACCGGGCAAGAACCAGCATGCCCATGACCACTGGAAATGCGGCAAAAATACTGACAATAACAGCAAATCGGCTTGGCCATGGTTCAAAAGCCACGAAACGAATAGCGCGCCTGTACATGGCGCGCGCTTCATGTTGATGGTCTTGGTTTTCTGTAGATTCCATCGGCCTTACCTCAACGCCAGGCCGTCAGCAATTAGCCCAGATCGCGCCCTTCGAAAAGAACCAAACCAACGAGAAGGGGCACACTGGCGTAAATGGCTGCATAAATAACGGCCCAGGCCACGTGCAGCCAGTAAGAACCCACTGTGAGTTGGGTGTCGCCAAGAATAGCAATATTTACTCTAAACAGTTCCAAGTCGGGAAGAATAGCGTGAAACGCGGTAACGGTGAATCGCAGCATTTGAGCCACGCCCGCACCTGAGGATCCGCTTTCACCGCCCGATGTTGAAACCAGAACTGGGGCCAAATGGGCGAGAAAAAAGATGGTTGCAATCACAGGCAGCGTCACCATCATCGGGAAGCGTGTGGCAAGTGCGACCGCTATGGCCGTGATGATGGTAACTTGGCAGAAACAAAGAACAATGCTTGGCGCGACTTCAGCGGTTAGGAAGAACCATCCAGCCAGTGCCTTCAGGAGGATTTCCGCTGATCCGCCAAGTCCTAGGGTTTCAATAAGGTCAAGAATCCATGGAGCATCGGGCAAGGGGTCGATGCGTTCTATCCCCTGCCTGAAAAGCAGAAATAGTTGGAAAACAGTGCCGAGTCCAAAAAGAAGCAGGAAGCCAGACAGATTGATTCCAATGAATTTCCCTAAAAGGAAATCTCTGCGCGAGAGCGGTTTGCTCAGAAGCGTCAGAGCCGTTCTGCCTTCGATATCCTCATTGACGGAGATGCTCGCAAGGAGCGCCGTGAATATCATTGTTCCGAAAAGAATGATGTCGAAACCAAGTTCATACATCATTTTGTAGTCTTCCCCATACGTGAAGTAGGGGAGAACAAGCGAAACAACAAGCACCAAAAGGCCGCCAGACAGGATCAGCCAGAACAATGGCTGGCGAGTTGCTTCACGTTGCGTTGCAAAAGCAATGGAGGCACCTTTAGGCCAAATAATTCCCAGTGCGATCGGGGCGAGCAGGCCAATGCCCATGATGATTTGGATTTGGAGAATGGTTCCGTAAAACCGGGCCAGTGTGTCGCTTCCACCCAGCCATAGAACTGGAGTGAGGATCAGGGCGCAACCACCAATAATCTGGCCGATCAGACCAAAAGAACGGCGACGCTGGGCGTCTGATTGATTGAAGTCGATGAGTTCAAGGGCGTACATCCAAGGGATGGACATAACCCCTTGAAGCACAGCAAGAATCGCAATGAAAAGCAGGCTGGTCACGATAATGGCTCTTGATGTGTAGGTCCCTGTTTGCATTTTATCATCTGCAGGCCGACTGGGAAGCGGCCTAGGGCAATAAGCATCGAGGATTCACTGGGAGTTGCCTTCTGGGCGGTAGTTTGGAGTGGTGCCCCAGTTTAGTTTTTCACGCAAAGTTTGGTAAAAACCCTGTCCGGGCACCTTTATGAGTTGAAAATCAACAGGTGCGCGCCTGACAACGATCTCCTGCCCAAGTTGCAGAGGCAGTGTTTGTTGTCCGTCGATAACAACCGTGGCACCTTGCGCTCCATGGAATAGGCGCAGGCGGTAGACATTGGCGGCACTGTCAACCAAGGGACGGCTACCAAGCCCGTGCGGACAGATGGGAGTGATAACGAGGGCCTCGATTTCCTGACCCAGAATTGGCCCGCCTGCTGACAGGCTATGGGCTGTAGACCCTACCGGTGTGCTGACAATCAAGCCATCGCAGGAGTACCGGGACGCCGTTTCCGCTCCCACCATGAGATCGATTCCCAGCATGTGAAATGGTGGGCCGTTGGTGATGGTGATGTCGTTGAGGAATAGCAGTGGTTTGTTTTGCCCGGGTGCGAGGCATTCAAGCATCACGTGGCGGGTTGTCCGAAATTCACCCCGCATCACTCCGGGCAAAGCCGTGCGTAATGCGCTGACCGACAAATCTGCAAGAAAGCCTAGCCTGCCCAGATTTACGCCCAAAACGGGCATCTGCCGGTACCCCATCTGGCGGGCAGCCCGCAAAATGGCACCGTCTCCACCTAAAACAAGAGTGAGGTCAGCTTCAAAATTGGAAAGGTCAGCTTTCTGTTCCAGATCGAATACGACTACATCAGCCACGCTTTCCAGCCATGGTCGAAGTTCAAGTGCTGCTTCAAGCACTCCAGGGCGGCTAGCGTTACCGAGGACGAACAGGCGCACGGTGATTAGACTCCCGGGGGGTGGATGAACCACCTGTTTTCAAAGGCTCGTGTGCCCCGTTCAGTTGGTTCGGCGCAACCCGAAAGAGCATGCCGCGAGCCGAGTCTGTAATACCATTCGCCAGCAACCCAAGCGACTCCAGCAGTTCTGGCCGTTCGCCATGTTCCACAAAGCTGTCAGGCAACCCGAGTCGGCAAACATGAGCTGCCCCAATCCCCGCGGAATTGGCCAGTTCGAGGACGGCGGATCCAAATCCACCTTCGAGTGTGCCTTCTTCAACGGTGAGCACGACAGAGCATTCCTTGAGCGCGCGACCGATGGTCACTCGATCGATCGGCTTGCAGAAGCGCGCGTTGATGATTCCTACTGACAAACCTTCTGAACGGAGAAGATCAGCTGCTTTGGCGCATTCAGACAGAAGTGTGCCAAAGGCAATCAGCATCACATCATTTCCCCATTCAAGTACCTCGGCGACACCGAGTTCCATTGGAGCCACGGTCCGGTCGATCTTTTCCAGATTGGTTTTGGGGTAACGAATCGACACCGGGCCATTGTGCGCAATGGCCAGATCAAGCATTGGGCGGGTGTCGGCTTCATCGCCTGGAGCCATGACAACCATGTTCGGGAAAAGCCGCATATACGGGATGTCGTATGTGCCATGATGGGTCGGGCCATCGGGGCCTGTAAGTCCGGCGCGGTCGAGGCAGAACACAACGGGGAGGTTTTGCAGGCTTACTTCCTGGAATATCTGGTCGAACGAGCGCTGCAAAAAGGTTGAATAGATGTCTACAATTGGTTTCATGCCCGCTTTCGCCATGCCGGCGGCGAATGCAACAGCATGCGACTCACAGATGCCAACATCGAAGAACCGTTGCGGGAATTCGTCTCGAACCCGTTCGAGTTTGTTGCCTTGGCACATCGCAGCAGTGATGACGGCGACCTTTTCATTTCCCCGCATAATGGAGAGAATTTCACTGCTGACTACATCGGTGTAACCCTTGGCACCGCCCTTTCGCAGTGAAAGTATGGAGCGTTCGGGGCCAACAGCGTCGATTATTGGGGGGGTATGGAAGGTAACGGGATCTTTTCGGGCTTCAGGAACCCCGTGGCCTTTGTTGGTCAGTACATGGAGAAGAACGGGCCCTTTGACTTCCTTCAACATGGTGAGGGAGCGACGCAAACCTGCAATGTCGTGGCCATCGATAGGACCAAAGTATCGCAGGCCCATTTCTTCAAAAAGCATCCCGCCAGAAAAGACGGCTTTCATGCCATCCTTTATCTGCTCCAGCAGTTGGGATGCCACCCCTCCGACAAGAGGAATGCGATTCAGAAGGTCTTTTAGATGTTTTTTCGAGCCCATATAGAGTTCTGAAACACGTGCCTGATCCAGGCATCGCGCCAATGACCCAACCCGTGGGCAGATCGACATGGCATTGTCATTGAGGATAACAAGCAAGTTTTCATTCAGGGCGCCAGCGTTGTTGAAGGCCTCGAAAACGATGCCCGAGGGCAACGCGCCGTCGCCAATCACTGCAATGCTGTGTCTTTCGCCATGACCAGACAGGCTGTCGCCAACCTTGAGGCCCAATGCTGTGGAAACACTGCAGCCTGCGTGGCCTGTCATGAACAGGTCGTAGGGACTTTCGGCCGGGTTCGGATAGCCCATCAGTCCGCCACGGGTGCGGATCGTTTCAAAGGTGGATTGCCGACCCGTGACCAATTTGTGGGGATAAATTTGGTGTCCAGTGTCCCAAATCAAACGGTCTTTTGAGAAATCAAAAGTGAGATGCAATGCCAAACAGAGCTCAACCACACCCAGATTGCTGGCGAAGTGCGCCGGACGCATTCTCAGAACGCGGATCAGTTCGTCCCGCATCTCGTGGCCAAGCTGTTCGAGTTGCTCGCCAGACAGACGCTTGAGGTCGGCGGGTGAAGCAATTGTCTCAAGTAAACCAGGCATTCTGGGCAACCTCCATGTGAGCCGATCAAGACGCTAGCCGTAGGCTTCCCTGCCGTGCGCTTTCGGTGCCTGCTTCGATCATTCTAGGAAACCGATGCTGCTGGGCCATTATTTTTCTCGCCTCAATAGTGCTGTGGCGACTGTTATCAAAGGCCTTGCGGCTTCTCCCCACGTTTCGAGCGATGCTATTGCTTCGCTACTCAAGCGGTCCGCGCGCTGGCGGCTTTCCGCCAATCCTAGAAGTCCTGGGTATGTCAGTTTTCCGCGCGCAGCGTCTTTGCCTACGCGTTTCCCGGTCATTTCTGCACTTCCGGAAACATCAAGCAGGTCGTCGATGATTTGAAACGCCAAACCAAGGGATTCCCCAAAAACAGTCAGATCGCGAAGGCAGTTAAGAGTGGTGGTCGAAGTTCCTTCACCGGAGCCAATCATGGCACCCAGTCGTAACCCGGCAACAATAAGTTGGCCCGTCTTTCGACGGTGCAAACTTTCCAGATCTTCAAGCGTTATGGGGGCATCCACGTCGGCAATCCGGCCTTCGGCAGCCAGATCTGCTACCTGACCGCCTACCATTCCGGCGGGGCCAGCAGCGCATGCTAGTTCCATGCAACATAGGCCGCCAAGGGGGCCTGGGTAATACTGGCCCAATGTTTCAAAAGCCATGGTCAGCAACGCGTCACCAGCCAGAATTCCAAGTGCCTCGCCATACTTAACATGACATGTTGGCTGACCACGACGCATGTCGTCGTCATCCATCGCGGGTAAATCGTCGTGAACCAATGAATAAACGTGAACCATTTCCAAGGCGCAGGCAGCGGGCATGGGATCCGCGGCTGGTGATTTGAGGTGGAGCTTTGCAGCCACAGCATCTGCTGCCAGCAGTACAAGTGCCGGGCGCAAACGCTTCCCGGGAGCCAGTGCGCTATAGCGCATCGCGGCAAGAAGAGGAGCGGGGAGGCCGGCACGTTGGGCCAGAATTTGGTCCAGACGCGAGTCAATCAAGGATTTAAGCGCATCCAGCGGCGTTTCAGACATGCGATCGAAATCCTTTATCCGGTAATGAGAATCATGTATTCCTAAATCAGGACCGGCCAGGGCTAGCGGCGGGATGTGTAGGATCATGGGCAAATGACTTGAGACTGGCGCTTCCATCGGCCTCTCGGGTTACTTCCAGAATTCGCTGGCCAAATGCCTCGAGTCGTGTCTGGCATTGGGCTGTCAGGCGAACACCCTGTTCAAACAATGACAGTGCATGTTCCAAACCTTCTTGCCCCGTCTCCAACTCGCGGACCAAAGATTCGAGCTTTTCAATTTCATCTTCAATACGTGTCGGAGGCGATTCGGACAGTGGCAATGTTGACATGGGATATCCCGTTGGTTGCGACGTGTCGGTGGTGTCAAGTAACAATGCTAACAATCCGGCCACGCGCCAGAGTTGTCTCCAACTTTTGCCCAGGCTGAACATCTGTAGCGTCGAAAACGATTTTACGGGCACCCGAGTCGTCGAGCACTTGAGTCAGGCTATATCCTCGCCCAAGAACCTGCAAGGGACTGACGGCATCCAATCGTGCTGCCAGAGCCCGCAATCTCAGATGCATCTTTTCCAGAGTGCCGATTATGTGTCTTTTCAGCCTTTCGCGGCTTGTTGACACGCGCCTGCTTAGGGCATCGAGATGCAATTTTAAGACATCACGACGCAGCCTAGCCTTGGCGTGTCGCAGATCGGTCTGCAGGTCCTCGAAACGGTCCCGCATGGATCGGTCAAGCCTTTGCCGCGCGGAGAGAACCAAATCCAGAATTTCAGTCCGAGACGGGGTGGCCTTAATTGCTGCATCGGTGGGGGTCAGCGCTCTCTGGTCGGCAACGAGGTCACAGATGGTTCTGTCATCTTCATGACCAACGCCACTGATGATGGGCACAACCGATGAGGCAACAGCCCGGGCAACGATCTCTTCATTGAACGTCCACAGGTCTTCCACACTTCCGCCACCGCGTCCGAGGATAAGGACGTCGATTCGGTGATCAGGATCTTGTGCAAGAATGTTGATCCAAGCGAGCGTTGCGGCAATGGCGGATGCTGCGCGCTCTCCTTGAACTGGAATGGCAAAGATTCGGACTTCAGCAATGGGCCAGCGCTCTCTCAGTTTTTCAAGAATATCGCGAACCGCGGATCCGGAGGTGCTGGTTGCTACGCCGATACGCGCCGGAAATCTGGGGAGTTGCCGTTTGCGCATGGGGTCGAAAAGGCCTTCAGCTCTAAGCTTTTCCTGCAGTTGTTGGAAAGCTAGCTCTCTTTCGCCTATGCCAATTGGTCGCAAAGCGCGCGCCTGAAGTTGGAAGCGACCTTGCTGACTGTATATCGTCAGTTTTCCTGTGGCCACCAGACGCATGCCATTGCGGGGTTCAAATTTTACACGTGACAGATCCGCCTTAAATATCAATGCGCTCAAGACGGATTCACTGCCTCGTTCATCGCGGTCGCGAAGGCTGAAATAAGCATGGCCGCTGGCCGCATTCTTGGTGAAGTTGGTCACTTCTCCAAGAATATCAACAGAAGCAAAGTGCTTTTCGAGTCTTCCGCGCACATCAGCGCAGATTTCGCCAACGGTAAATGGTCTTGGAGATTCAGACATCCATGGCTCCTGGGTATACCTTTTTCATGGCGTCAAGGGCTGCGAGGAGTCCTGCGGCTTTGTGCATGGTTTCATCGTATTCATCGGCTGGTATGGAGTCGGCCACGATTCCACCACCAACTGGGAAGCTCAGCCATCCGCCAGAATGCGTGAACGAACGGATGAGAATGTTGCTATCGAAATTGCCATCGTGTCCCATGCGGAAAAATGAGCCGCAATAGGGGCCTCTCGCGTTTTGTTCCAATTCCGTTATTATTTCCATGCTGCGGATCTTGGGCGCTCCTGTTACCGATCCGCCTGGGAAACAACCGCGCAGCAATTGAAGGCAGTTGTGGTTTGGCGACAATTTACCACGAACTTCTGAAACCATGTGATGCACAGTTGGATACGATTCCAAGTTGCATAGCTTGGGAACAGTGATCGATCCAAACGCGCATGCTTTGCCAAGGTCATTTCGCAGCAGATCGACAATCATGATGTTTTCGGCCCGGTCCTTGGGGCTTGCCAATAGTATGGCAGCTATAGCGGCATCGAGATGTGGATCGGAACTTCTGGGGCGTGTTCCTTTAATGGGACGGGTTTCAACCACTCCGTCCGACACATGGAGAAAACGCTCTGGAGACGCACTGATTACGTGGCCGCTTCCCCAGTCAAGCCAACCAGCAAAGGGTGCGGGGTTGACGCGTTCAAGTGCTTGAAGGAGGAGATATGGATCAGAATTGAAGGGCGATGCGAGGTGTTGTGCCAGGTTGACCTGAAAGCAGTCGCCGGCACGGATGTATTCAATGGCTCGGGAAATGGCTTGTTCAAAACCTTGGCGAGTGAAATTGCTGGAAATATCTGGCCTTCCGGCAAGTGGATGGCATACAGAGGGGGATTTGATTTTTATAGCGGAAGCTTCAAACGCGTGCGGTGGCTCGCTTAGGAGCGATGAAAATTGTTCCAGCCGTTCTGTTGCCCGATCTGACCTGGCACCTGTGGAAATGAGCCAAGCCCGTTGATGAGCGCGGTCGAAAGCATATACAACATCGTAGAGACCACAAAAGAGATCTGGAGTTGTGTAATCGTCGCGGGAGGGACTTGGTAAAACCTCGATGGCGCGGCCGTAGCCGTACCCCACCATACCAGCCCAACCTCCCTGAAAAGGTGGCAGGTTGGGGAGTGTGGAACTTTCTGTTTGAACGCTTTCACGAGAGAAGTTTAGTAGCGGATCAGGTGTTCCATCGGCGACACGCCAGCAATGCGACTGGACTGGATCTGCCATCACATAACTGTAACGGGAATTGCCCCCTACAGGTCCCTGACTTAAAAGTGCCAAACTATTGGGTAAGTGGCGCATGCATGCCAATGCTGCCATAGGATCCGGGGGCGGAATCAATTCGCGTGCGATGGTCATGATCGTTCATCCGGTCGTGAGCGATGGGCGATTTCCGGGCGGGTCAGATATCCCCAGCGCAAGGCTTGGTCTTGGGTATAGTTTTTCCCAAGGGTGAGTGCCGTGATGGCCTTGCACATTTCGTAGCCCAAATAGAAAGCGTGGCCGGAGTCGATTGCTTCACGCTGCAACAGCTTTTGAAACAAGTCAAACGGATTGTTTCCCTCCAGATGTGTTGTCGCATTCATGACATGGATGGAACCATTTTCGGCAAAGATGCGGAAGTTGCTATCGTTGATGGATCGCGCCATTTCATGGAGAAATTCTGTGCCGCGTGCTGTGGGGCGTGCTTCACGCAGCAGAACAAGTTCCGCGCCAAGCTGGCGCGGTAGGCGACGTTCATTGATTGCCAAGTGGGCCATTCGCCGAGATATATCGAGTTCCCGGACGCACCCGCGGCACCAACCAATGACCTCGGTGGTTAAAACGCTGCCGATGGTCCATTCCTCACAGAGCGCGGCTAGGAGGAAGTTGATTCCCGCGGAATCAACTTCGCTTAGTTCTGTTACATTTCCAACCCCCATCATCATTGGGGTTTTGGGATGCCTTTGTCGGAAACCGGCATATCGAAGAAGGCTGGCTCCAAAACCATGTCCGATAGGTTCCAGAATTGGATCAGCACGGAATGGGACTTGGCGTTTGATCAACCACTCAATGGTTTCTTCCAAAGATGATTCATTGGTAGGTTGATCGGGGATGGCGACAACTTCGATGCCCCAATCGGGCGCTGCCTCTTTATTGGTGCTGTTGACGCTTAGGACCAGTTCAGCTCCTGCCTTTGCAGCCTGTCCGACTTCCCAAGCGTCGAAGCTGTCGATTGAAACTCGCAGGCCAAGATCTTTCAAGGAACGTACCGCATCGGCCACGCCAAGCCAGCGCTCGCCCGGTTGGCAACCGATGTCGATGATGTCGGCCCCTTGTTCAGCCCATGCGGTGGCTTGAGCGATTAAATCGTGAGAAGTCAGGCGCGGGGCGTGATTGATTTCTGCAAGGATTTCTGTTGCATGGCGATCGAGGGAGGGCGGTGCGCCCGGCCTTTTGAAATATGCGGGCAAATCGAGGAGGTCCCTCGGCCCCTGTTCAACAGGTATCCCCCAAGCTTTGGAAAGATCCTCGGGTCGACCTGAGCACAAACCTGGAACGATGATTCGATCCACTTCTTCCGGGCGTTCCATGTGCCGAACAATCCAATCAACCGTGGCCAATGCCACCACAGTAATCGGTAGAACCAATATACGTGCCTCAAACCCGGCTTCGTGGGCCAAGGGAGCAACGATCCGTCGCAGGAGTGGTTCGGCCAACCTGCCGGTAATAAAAAGGATGCGATCCGGCATCATGAACTCATGGTAGCAAGGGAAGAATCGATCGGATGTGTAAGACCGACTTGAGCAAGTGGTGTCGGTAGGGCATGCTGGTCAACTGGTTCTTCTTTTATCAGCATTCTGTAGCTGGATCCCTCTCATGCTCCACTTGGCTTTCGTTTCAATGATTCTGTGTGCTCCACCGCCATTGGTTGCGCCTACAGAGGCATTATCCCCGGCCGGGGAGGCCGCTGGTTTTCGACTGCCCCCGGGTTTTGAAGCGCAATTAGTGGCTGCCGAGCCTGATATATCGAAGCCCATGAATCTGGCATGGGACGATCGCGGCAGGCTTTGGGTAACGGATACTTTAGAATACCCATATCCGGCCAAAGAAGGCACTAAGCCGCGCGATACTGTTCGGGTGCTATCAGATTTTGATCCAGTCACCGGAAAGGCGCGAAAGGTCTCAACCTTTGCTGATGGGCTCAATATTCCCATCGGCCTTTTGCCGCTGCCATCAGGTAAGACAACCCGTTGCCTGGTTTATCACATCAACCGCGTATTGTTATTGGAAGACACCGACGGAGATGGACGTGCCGACCGCCGAGAAACACTTCTAGAAGGGTACGGCACCGCAGACACTCATGGAATGACCAATTCGTTCACATGGGGGCACGATGGCACGGTTCATGCCACGCATGGATTTGCAAATGACAGCAAGGTGCGCGACAGGAATGGCGTCGTTTTGGCCATGCAGTCGGGCCATACCTACCGCTTCAACGTAGATGGAACTGGGCTCGAATTGTGGACACGTGGTCAGGTTAATCCATTTGGCATGGCTCGGGACGATTCTGGCAATTTATTTACGGCTGATTGTCATAGCAGGCCGCTTTATAGTCTGATTCGTGGTTCGTCTTATCCCAGCTTTGGCAAGCCGCACGATGGGTTGGGGTTTGGCCCTGAGATGTGCCCTCACGATCATGGTTCTACTGGCATAGCTGGTTGCTGCTGGATTCCGGCAGGATTTTGGAATGTTAAGGACCCTGAGCAGTTGATTATTGGCAACGTGGTTACAAGCCGTGTCAATCGCGACGATGTTCAATGGAAGGGAGCATCACCACGCGCTGTGGAATTGCCAGACCTTGTAGCGTCGGATGATCTGTGGTTTCGGCCCGTCGATCTGAAACTCGGGCCTGATGGCGCGATGTACGTCGCTGATTTCTACAACCGCATTATTGGTCACTACGAAGTTCCCTTGACGCATCCAGGGCGTGATCGCCATCGCGGTCGTATCTGGAGAATTGCTCCCAAGGGAATGGACCGTGCTATTCCGGATCTTGGAACAAATGCAACCGCGGAGGCTTTGGTTGCCTGTCTGGGAGATCGCAACCCGGCGGTAGCGACATTGGCGCTTAATCAATTGGCCAGTCGTGGGCGCGGTATCGAGCCAGTGATTCGTCAGGCTTGGGGGAATGCTTCTTCCAAAACCAGGGTAGGACTGGCTTGGGCGCTAGAACGTGTCGGGGCCTGCGGGCCTGACGAGGTGCGGGCCATGGCTTCATCTGTAGATGACACCGAGCGAATTCATGCAATGCGACTATTAGGGCGTGCTGAACACCGTAACCTGACAGAATTACTGGTGGCTGGGTTGAAGGATAAGAAACCACTGGTTCGCAGGGCCGCTGCTGAATCGGCCATGACAACAGGTGGCCCCGGAATGGTGCAGGCATTGTTGGCTGCCCGCGATGCTGCCGCCCCTAATGATGACCACCTTCGCCATACATTGCTGATAGCGCTCCGTAACCGATTGGCTGCGGCAGAAGATGTCATTCCTAATGAATCTGTGAACACGAATCGCAATGTTCTGGTGGCAGCTTATCTAGGCGTGGCGGGCCCCAAAGCTGCTTCGTTTTTGTCTGCAGAATTGGATAAGGCTGCCCCTGCTTTGAGGCCAGACATGGTGCGCCATGTCGCTCGTCATGGCGATGATGCCTCGTTTAAAGCACTGGTGGCTAGCCTTGGACGCGATGGGTTATCGCCCGTTGAAAGAGGCCAACTGTTGGTTGAAATGGAAAAGGGGGCCACTCAGGCTGGTCGAAAACCACCGGAGTCTATCCAGAAATTGGCGGAATCGCAGGCAGCGCTGTTGATGGAACAACCCGCAACACGCTTGGCAGGAATCGAATTGGCGGGAGCCTATCGCAGCAAGGCTAACAATTTGGCTGCATTTGTTGCTGATCCAACCAATTCTGAATCACTGCGGTTGGCAGCGTTACGCGCACTGGGCGCAGACGCGGCCAAAGCATGGACGGGTGTATTGGCCAAGGTGCTTGCTGATTCCGCTGCACCGGTAGCTCTGCGTCAGGAGTGTGGTGTTGGTTTGGTAAGGTCGGATAAACCCGTTGTCCGCAAAGTGGCTGGTGATGCCATTACTGCACTGCCTTCAGGTTTGCAGGATGCCCTTGCGCGGGAAATGGCGGCACGCAGTGATTCTGGCACCGAATTATTGGAATTGGTCTCCAAGGGGAAGGTCTCAGCAAGAGTGCTTCGCGATCGAGTGGTTTCAACACGCATTGATGCCCTTAAAAATCCGGCTATTGCAAAGCGGGTTACTGATTTGACGGCAGGTATTCCTCTTGCTGACGCAGCCATTGAGAAGCGCATTGCTGCTGTACGCGCGGCGGCTGTTGGTAAAAGTGGTGATATCAAGCACGGAAAGGAATTGTTTGCCAAACATTGTGCCGCGTGCCACCAAGTTGCTGGAATGGGAGCACGGGTTGGGCCACAACTGGACGGTGTGGCTTTAAGAGGCGTTGAGAGATTGGCCGAAGATGTTTTGGATCCAAGCAGGAATGTGGATCAGGCATTCAGGACCACCGTGATATCTCTTAAGAATGGCAGAATTGTATCTGGTTTGTTGCTGAGGGAGGAAGGAAAGACAATAACTCTGGCCGATGTCATGGGCAAGGATGTTGTGGTATTGGCAGAGGATATCGAAGACCGCTCGTTGTCTCCCCTTTCCCCAATGCCCGCAGGTATGGGAGACAGGGTATCACCAACTGACTTGGTTGATCTTTTCGGTTATCTTGCCGCACCAGGTGGTTGATTGGAAGTGACGTTAAACGCCATGATTCCAAGGGCGCACGTCATGATGGCTGGCGCTCCTAAGAGCATGGCGATACTGATTCCATAGGCAAGAGACTCTCCACCCGTTTGAAGACTATCTTCATCTGGTGGAGTGTCTCCAGTACAACTTGGACAGGCGCTTGTTCGGAATGCAATCCAAACAAGAAGTAATATCGAAAGAAACCATCGGTTCATTTGGAATTTCATGGTTAGTTCCAACCGGCTGCGCCCGGAAGGCGGTACAACATCCAGTACACAACCACACCGGTTACCGCGACATAAAGCCAAAGTGGAAATGTCCAACGAGCCAACGCCTTATGGCGCGGAAGCGAAGATCCGCCACGCAGGCCCAGCGAAGCCACATACAAGGCCATTGGAGTGATGACGATGGCCAGTACTGTGTGTGTTAACAGAATTCCCAAATATGCATAATGCACTCCCGCAGGAGCGCTTGGAGCACGGCTGGCAAACGACGTGGCAACGCCATGCTTTAACAGCAGGTGATAGGTCAGATAGGAAGCCAGAAACAGGGCTGATGTGGTCAGTGCCGCCATCATTAGTCCACCATGCAATCCACGGTTCCCTGTGCGAATGGCAATAAAACCCGACACAAGGAAGATTCCCGCCAACCCGTTTAGCAATGCGTTGAGTTCGGCCGAGGGAATAAACCAGCCTGTCCAAGGGCGTTCACGCAGCAGGATGTCAATTTGTGCGCGCAACGATTGTTGCTCGGTTGGGAAAACATCGGCTGCTTCGCGCGGATCTGGAAGGCCGGGAAAGTAGCTTCGGATGTAACCATTTCGGTCGATCAAAACCAATTTCAGTGGATGTGTGATGCTCTCTCCAACGGGTTTGGAGCCATCCCGCTGGATGGCCATCTGGAACCCATCATGAACCAGTTTGTCCAGTTCCTGCTGGTTTCCGCGTAGGAAAGTCCAGCGAGATGGATCAGCACCGTATAAGGCGGCATATCTGTTCAGTTCATCTGCATCGTCGCGATCTGGATCGACTGTGAAGGTTACCAGATGAAAGTCAGATCGATCCTTCGTTGCGTTTTGGAGCGCCTTGATGGTTTCAGCAACCTGTGGGCAACCAAGTGTGCAGCGTGTGAACAGGAACGAGGCGATCCAGACTTTGCCTTTCAAGTCAGCCTTAGACAGCATTTGACCGCTGGTATTAGACATATTGAAATCGGGCGCTGGCCTATCCGGTTGGCCGGGTAGCGGACCGCCCCGCCAGATATCGCATCCGACAGTCGTTGACAGCAAAAAACAAAGAATCAAGCGGTTCATATTCAGGCCCTCCAGACAAGGACCATATCGGGTACGAGGCACAGGGTGATTACCGCAGCCAGAAAAACGAGCGGCAGCATCAGAAAGAAAACGGTCGATCCGTCAGTGCGCAATTCCAAGAAAAACCCGGCAGATGCGGCAATCGCTCCGGCCAGACAAAGAGTCCAAGCCCACGTTTGCCAAGCGCCCGCATTGATTTGTCCGGTACTGAGACACATGAGTAGTGCCATGAGCGCGGCAATGAGAATTCCAGGAAGGGCAGTGCCGAGAATTGGACGAGATGTGCCTTGTTGATGTTCGTGCATGGGAGGCTCCAACTCAAACAAGATAAATCAGCGGGAATACAACAAGCCACACCAAGTCGACAAAGTGCCAATACAAGGACACGTTGGACAAGTAAGGTAACGACGCTGAATTCAATCGCCCAAGCAGGCCATTCATCAAAATCCCTAGCAAAAATACGAGACCAATGATCAAGTGCAACGCATGGCATCCGGTGATTAGGAAATAGCATGATGCCCAGAGGTTGCCATGGGGAGCAACCGCTGGCAGATGAATATGGGAATGACTTCGATCGGCTTCATTGGCAGCCTGAATGGCATAAACTTTCTCGGCAACAGCCCCTGGCCCCAATTTTCGTTGGTCAAGTTCCTTCAGGAGTTCCAAGCAAAGCGAATGGGCTGGGTCGAGATCCGGTATCAAAGAAGTTTGGGATTCAGAAGCAACTTTGCTGTTTGTTGAAGGCTTCATCAGTGGGCGTATTTCTGGTTCTAGGCGCGCCTTGACGGTATCGAGAAAGACCTGACCTGCTGCCTGATCGTAGCGAGCGCGTGCCTGAGTACCAGATGGGTGCAGTTCACCAATTTGGCCGGGCAGGAGGCCATGGTTGAATTTGCTACGGTATTCGTATCCTTTGACTCCCAAAAATACGCAGCCTAGAACAAACGACAGCCCAACGGCTGTGGTCGCTCCACGCGATGAACCGCTAGCCAGCAATTTGCAAGCAACCATCGCGCAACCGCTGCTGGCAATGAGAACGAATGTGTTGATCAAGCCGATCAGCGGATCGACATGAACTTCATGGGCACGAGGCCAAGGCATGCCATCGCGTGCCACAGCACCTGCGCGCAGAACAAGGTAAGAGGCAATGAGTGCCGTGAAAAACATTACTTCCGTTGCCAGAAATACCCAAAGGGCAAACCGACCGGCATCAAGGCGAACTGGGCGTGGGGTACCTGGTGGGTGTTCCAGCGTCATGGGTGCACCTCCATGATGTGATTGTTAGTTGGCTTAGGTCTTGGCTGAACCAATGGGTCGATCAACCAAGCGCCAAGAACCAATGGCAGATGCAAAAGTGAAGCACGCAAGGCATGTTTGGCACGTAAGTCTGTCGGCTGCATGGCGAATAGTACTGCCGCGCGAAGGAACCAGCCGCCAGCAACTAGACTTGCAGCGAGGTAGATCAAACCAGGGCGCCATGCGGGCGGAAGTATTGCGCCCGGAAGCGTGGATACGACCAGAAGTGCA
>Ga0209598_10000802_pt1 | contig 25546 bp, 17 predicted proteins | sample M_140807_EF_Meta_FD_187317 | JGI IMG/M metagenome (GOLD analysis project Ga0209598, IMG submission 187317) | Freshwater microbial communities from Lake Montjoie, Canada to study carbon cycling - M_140807_EF_MetaG (SPAdes) (version 2) | ecosystem: Environmental > Aquatic > Freshwater > Lake...
AAGGCAAATTCGAGGGCGTCATCTTTGAGGGCGTTGTAACGCCCGGATTTGCCTCCGTGACCGGCCTCCATGTCCGTGACCAGGTAAATTTTGTTGTTACCCTGATGCACATCCCGCAACTTGGCAACCCATTTGGCAGGCTCCCAATACTGGACCTGCGAATCATGGAGACCCGTGGTAACCAATAGGTTAGGGTATTCAGCGGCGCGCACATTGTCGTACGGAGAATACGATAACATATAACGATAATAGGTTTCATCGTTGGGATTGCCCCACTCATCGTATTCGGAGGTTGTCAGTGGAATGCTTGCATCCAGCATGGTGTTGATAACATCCACAAAGGGCACTCCGGCAATCACCCCTTTCCAGAGATCGGGTCGCTCATTCACCACAGCACCCATCAAAAGACCACCTGCACTTCCACCCATCGCGTACAATTGCCCCGGTTCGCAATAGCCAAGGGACAGCATCGCCTCACCGCAGGCGATGAAGTCGGTGAACGAGTTCTTTTTCTTGAGGAGTTTGCCGTCTTCGTACCAGCCACGGCCCATTTCTTCACCACCACGGATATGGGCGATGGCAAAAACCCAACCCCGGTCCAACAGACTCAGCCGATTCATGCTAAAATAGGCCTCCATGGTGATGCCATAACTGCCATAGCCATAAAGCAGGGTGGGGTTGCCTCCGGCTTTGCGCAGTGATTTTTTGTAAACCAATGAAACGGGTACGTCGGTTCCGTCGGCTGCTTTGACCCAAACCCTTTCGGATTGGTACGCCGATGGGTCGTGGCCGCCCACCACTTCCTGGGTTTTGAGAATGCGTTCGCTGCGGTCGTTCATCTGATAGGCAACAACCCGCGTTGGGGTCGTGAGGGAGGAATACGTATACCGCAATTCACGACTCTTGTAATCTTTGTTGATTTCGGTTGAAACGGTGTAAACCGGATCTGGAAAACGGAGGTAATGATCGTCCTTCCCGTCCCAACGACGAACCCTAAGCCGTTTTAACCCCCCTTCCCTTTCTTCCAAAACCATGAAGTCTTCGAACAATTCAAAGCCCTCCAAGCGAACCAATGGTCGATGGGCCAGAGTCTCCACCCAACGAGAAGTAGACCCGGTTCCCAGAGGCGCTTTGACCATCCGAAAATTCTTGGCCTCGTGGTTAGTTAGGATGTAAAATTCTTTGTTATAATCTTCGGCACTGTAAAGCAAGTCCTTTTGTCGGGGGCAGATGATCGTCCATGCATCGTCCGGACGATCCGAGGAAAGGTAGCGTTGTTCCGAGCTCAAGGTGCTGGAGCTTAGGATATAAAGAAAGTCGCCGGACTTTCCGCCAAAAACATAGGTGCTAAAGGTCTCATCCTCTTCACGGAAGACCAATGTTTTGTTATCGGAACCCTGCCCAATACGGTATTTCCAAACTTCATCGGAGCGCAATGTTTGTTCATCGGAGGTCCCAAAAAAGATGGTTTTGTTATCAGCGGCCCACGCAGCGGATCCATTGACAGGAAAAACTTGGTCTTCCAAATCCTTGCCGGTTTTCAAATCCCGAATGCCTAGGATGTACTGTCGTCTTCCCACAGTGTCCATACAAAACAGGAGGTAACGATTATCGGGGCTGACTTTGAGTCCCGCGATGCTAAAAAATGAATGCCCCTTGGCGTAGTCGTTGGCATCCAGCATGATTTCTTCGGGGGCGTCCATGCTTCCTTTCCGGCGGCAATAGACGGCATAGTCCTGGCCCTTGACAACCCGGCTGTAGTACCAATACCCCCGATCAAAATAGGGTACATTGCGGTCCTCCTCCTTGATTCGTCCTTTCATCTCGTCGAAAAGTTGCTCCTGCAGAGGTTTTGTAGGGGAGAGCATGGATTCCGCGTAGCGATTTTCGGCACGCAGGTAGTCCAGGACTTCTGTGTTTTCACGCTGGTTAAGCCAGAAGTAAGGGTCCACCAAGGTATCCCCGTGGATTATCGTGGAATGGGGCCTTGGGCGAACATCGGGAGGGGCGATCTGGGCAACAAGGGACAGGCTATGGCTCATAAAAAAGGCTAAAAAAAAGAAAGGGGGGCGAAGGGAATGAATGGGGCTCATAAAAAGGTCTTTCGGGCAAAGATGGGGCCTGAGCGCCTAGGTTGGTTTATTTGCATAATAGGGGCCTTCACTTAATTATAAACAACGGTTGAATTGGGTAATATGAACATGTTGACCGGATCATCCGCACCTCTACCCCCCCCGAGCCCCAACCCTTTTGCGGGGGAAACGTACCTATCCTTTTATTTGCCCCAAGCAGGGCCTGCGACCTTGGAGGTTTTGGACCCCTTGGGTCGGCTGGTGGCCCGAGAATCGTACGATCGGTACCGAGAAGGGACCCAGCAGCGTTTGTGGGATGCGCGTGAGCTCCCCGCCGGATCTTGCATTGTTCGCCTGGTGACCCCGGAACACATTAGCACCCAGCGGGTGATTCATCGCTGAGGTCTTCCCGAAAAACCTCGATGCTTTTGGTGGCCTTGACCAAATCGGTGAAGCGTCCTTCAAAACGGGTTGCCCTTACTAGATGGTTGTCAATCCAATGGTAATTTCCACCCCGTGGCTTGTTCATAAGCAGGCCGTGGTATTTGAAGCCCCTGCCGATTAGCCAGGATTCAGTGACACTTCGAAGGTCTTCGGTGCGGCTCGTAAAAAAGGTAATCACGTGCCCTTCGTCGTACCAGCGGTTGCAGGTCTCCAATGCATCTGGAAAATGAGCACAATCGATCATCCGATCGGGTTCCTCGTTGGGCACATCTTCGCAAACCGTTCCATCGATATCGATCAAAAAATTCTTGACCCCGTTTGCGAGGACAGGGCTGGCTTGGCGGCCTTCGGGGTCCGTTGTGTTATGCAAATCCATTGATATTTGGGGTGGGGTTTGGTCTAATTTACAACCAAAAAAGCCCCTTCGCAAAAAGAGGCTTTAATGACCAATAAAGAATGTCGGGGTGAGAGGATTCGAACCTCCGACCTCACGCCCCCCAGACGTGTACGCTAACCGGACTGCGCTACACCCCGATGACCGTCAAACGGTCTCCGGCCTAAACCGGGTCGCAAATATAAGGGACTGGGCCAACATCGCAAACGAATACGGCGTTTTACCCGCTGATAAGCGTTAAAAGGCGGATTTTGGCGTGAACTTGCCTAATTTGCGTGGGCTTTAGCAAAACATGTCAACCAAAATCCTCATCACCGGCGCCAATGGACTCTTGGGGCAGAAGTTGGTAACCGCGCTTGCTCAGCATCCCTCGATGAGGGTTCTGGCCACCGGCAGGGGCCCTTCCCGGCTCCCAGTTGGCCATTTGGCCGATGCTGTGAACGAGGGTCGGTTTCTTTACCAAAGCATGGATACCACCAAGGCCGAGGAAGTTGCCCGTATTGTAGGGGATTTTCGACCGGATACCATCATCCACACGGCGGCAATGACGCAGGTGGATGATTGCGAAAAGGACCCCGATGCCTGCTATCTCCACAATGTTTTGGCTGTTCGCAATCTATGCCAAGCTTGTACACCCTACGGCACACACCTGGTGCATCTTTCCACGGATTTTGTCTTTGATGGTGAGCACGGGCCTTACACGGAGGATGCGCTTCCTGCTCCGCTCAGTGTTTACGGCCGTGCCAAATTGGACGCCGAACACGAAATCGCTGCTTATACGGGACCGTCTTGTATCGTTAGGACCGTCCTTGTTTACGGCTTGGCCGCCGACATGAGTCGCTCCAACATCGTCTTGTGGGTCAAGAAATCTCTCGAAGAAGGTCGCAACCTACGCATTGTTGCAGACCAATACAGGACACCTACCTTGGCCGAAGACTTGGCCGAAGGATGCATCCGCATTGCTTTGCAGCGGGCCACCGGTCTCTACAACATCAGTGGAGGGGAATACATGTCCGTTTTGGAGATGTCCCAACGCATTGCTCGTTATTGCGGTTTGGATGCCTCCTTGCTACAACCCGTTACGACAGCCGAATTGGGGCAGGCGGCGCCCCGCCCCTTAAAAAGCGGGTTTGTTATTGACAAAGCTATCAAAGACCTGGGCTACCATCCCCGGACCCTCGAACAGGGAATCGCTCTCATTTTGGAGCAATGGGACCAAATCAAAATCAAACAACATGAGCAATAATCAAGAGTCCTGGGGCTCTCGCCTTGGTTTAATTCTGGCCATGGCCGGTAACGCGGTCGGTCTAGGGAATTTTCTCCGATTTCCGGTCCAAGCCATTCAGAACGGGGGTGGAGCCTTTATCATTCCTTATTTGGTCTGTTTCTTGTTGATGGGTATTCCATTGTTATGGGTGGAATGGGCTACGGGGCGATTTGGGGGCAAGAAGGGAAATCACTCGACCCCCTTCATCCTGCATGAATTGGATCCGGGTCGGGCCATTTGGAAGTATATCGGCGTCTTTGGAATCTTCACCAATATTGCCGTTGCCGCCTATTATTGTTACCTGGAGAGTTGGACCCTCAACTATGTTTGGATGTTCATCCAAGGCAGTTTTAACGGAATGGGTCAGGAAGGAGTTGCCGATTATTTTGGTTCCTATATTTCGTTGAGTGGTTCCAATACAGCTATTTATTTCTGGCTATTGTGCCTGTTTCTCAACACCTATATTTTATCGCGGGGACTTTCAGGGGGTGTTGAAAAAGCGGCCAAAGTAGGGATGCCCTTGCTCCTTCTATTTGGCTTGTTCCTGGCCTACAAAGGAATCACCTTGAAGGCCGGGGAATTTGGGGCCATCTTGGATGGGACGGTTGGTTTGAATTATCTGTGGACCCCTAATTTTGACAGCATTTGGAATACCAAAGTGTGGTTGGCGGCTGCGGGTCAAATCTTTTTCACGCTGAGCGTAGGCATGGGTTCAATTCAATGTTATGCAGCCTATGTCCGCAGCAAACAAGACATTGCCCTCAACGCCATGTCAGCCGGATGGATGAACGAGTTTGTCGAAGTGGTTTTGGGATCATCGATCTTGATTCCCATTGCTATTGGATATTTGGGCGTTGATCGGGTTGTTGAATTAACCCAAAGCGGTGGCTTGGGCCTAGGCTTCAAAACCTTGCCCTATCTCTTCACCCAGTGGGGTCCCTTGATGGGGGCTGTGGCCGGTATATGTTGGTTCGGATTGCTATTCTTTGCAGGCATTACCTCTTCTTTGGCCATGGGGACTCCCGTGATGGCCTTTTTGCGAGATGAATTTGGATGGAAACGCGGGCAATCTGCGTGGGCCTTTGGTCTCATAGTCTTGGTCCTAGGGGCACCGACGGTTTTCTTTTTTAACGAAGGAGTTTTTGATGAATACGATTATTGGGCCGGTACGGTAAGCTTGGTAGTCTTTGCCTTTTTTGAGGTCATTTTGTTTGCCTGGGTTTTTGGCATGGATCGTGGTTGGAAAGAAATCAACGAAGGGGCTGATATGCGTATACCCGTTTTCTTTCGTTGGGTGATTCAATACATAACACCGGCCATTCTCTTTGCGGTCTTGATGGCCTCCATACCGGATATTGTTTCCAAAATACAGAACCCGGGCAATCCCTACATTGTTGGCGCTCGAATTTTGCTATTGGCTTTGTATGTCGGCATCGCTTACGCGGTGTATGTGGCCTACAGGCGTCGTATTTTGAACACTGCCAAAGCGACGCCTAACAAATAATACGCTGTTCCTATCCGTCCATTTCACATTCTACTGTCATGACCACGCCTGCTTTGCTAACCATGCTCCTAGCCCAGGGAACGGTTACTTTCTTTACTCTTTATTTCCTCTTCAAGGTGCTTCGATCACCTGCGCAGCCCGAAGAATCAGAGAATCCATGAGTTAACCAGGATTTAAGATGCGGGATTGGTGGACCATGGGTCGAGGTGAGTCTTTGGGGTTGATAGGGATCTCATTATTTATCTTGGTGATGCCCTGGTTGCGTGGCTTGTTAACGCCCCGTTTTGTTCCCATGGAAAGCACAGATCCTACGCTCCTTGCAACCATTCACGACCTGAGGAAACAGGAGGCCAAATGGAGATCCAGGGGATGGGAGGGGGATAGCCTTAAGATCGTGAAACTTCGCCCCGGTCAGCAATTGGAGTTGAATAGCGCCGATACGTTGGCACTGCGACGTCTCCGGGGAGTAGGTGCGGCCACAGCACGGCGGATTGCGGATTATCGTCAGCGGCTGGGTGGTTTTTTGAGGACCGAACAATTGCTGGAGGTCTACGGAATGGATAGTCTCACCTACGAAGTTGTGTTAAAGTACCTAACCCTGGATACGGGTTTCGTAAAGCCTTTGGATGTAAATGGAATGGATTTGGAAGGCCTTGCAGACCATCCGTATGTGGGTTGGAATCTGGCCAAGAAAATAGTGGCGTATCGTCGGCAAAACGGACCTTATACGAGGGGGGTGGACTTGTTAAAGATTCTGGCTTTGGATTCCCTGGATCGATATCGGCTGGCCCCTTATTTGGCCCGATAGCTTGGGATTTCTTTCTACCTTTGAGCATGGATTTTAATGTTTCAGAAAATACCCGTTTGATTAGCGAATCGGTTCGAGAATTTGCCGAACGCAATATCCGTCCCCACGTTATGGATTGGGATGAACGTCAGCATTTCCCCAGGGAACTCTTTGGCCAAATGGGTGCATTGGGTTTGTTGGGGGTCTTGGTGCCCGAATCTTACGGTGGGGCGGGACTGGGTTACGAGGAATATGTCGAAGCCATTGTTCAACTGACCAAGGTGGACCCCTCCATTGGTTTGTCCATGGCTGCCCATAATTCATTGTGCACCGGGCATATTTTGCAATTTGGTAACGAGGATCAAAAGAAACGCTGGCTGCCACGTTTAGCGAGTGGGGAATGGCTGGGGGCTTGGGGCCTCACCGAGCCCAATACCGGATCGGATGCCCTGCGAATGCTGACGACGGCGGTGGATGGGGGCGATCATTGGGTGCTCAACGGCGCCAAATGCTGGATAACTCATGGGAATTCGGCCGAGGTGGCGGTGGTGATGGTTCGTACCGGTGATCTTTTGGATTCACATGGTATTTCTGCGATTGTTGTGGAGCGAGGTACCGAAGGATGGCTGCAGGGGAGGAAGGAAAACAAATTAGGAATGCGTTGCTCAGAGACCACCGAAATGATCTTTCAAGATTGCCGCGTCCCCAAAGAGAATCTTTTGGGTCAGGTGGGCGATGGCTTTATTCAGGCGATGAAAATCTTGGACGGGGGACGCATCAGTATTGCCGCTTTGTCGTTAGGGATTGCTCGTGGGGCCTTGGAGGCTGCGACCCGCTATGCCGGAGAACGTCAGCAATTCGGGAAGCCCATTGCCGAATTCCAGGGTATTTCCTTCAAATTGGCCGATATGGCTACCGAGATAGAGGCCGCCCATTTGTTGACGATGCAGGCGGTGGCCCTCAAAAACGCTGGGGAGCCGGTGACCAAGGTTTCGGCTATGGCCAAATACTATGCATCCGAAGTGGCGGTGCGGGCTTCGACCGAGGCGGTGCAGATTTTTGGGGGGTATGGGTACACCAAGGATTTTCCGGTGGAGAAATATTACCGCGATTCCAAGCTCTGCACCATTGGCGAAGGAACCAGTGAAATCCAAAAATTGGTAATTGCGAGGCAATTATTCAAAGAATCCTGATATCTTTGCCGTCCTCATAATCTAGGTATGCTCAAAATTGACATCAAAGACAACGAAGCCGTCGACAAGGCCCTCAAGCGTTTCAAGAAGAAATTCGAGAAAACAGGGGTTCTCAAAGAACTGCGTGCCCGTCAGGCTTTCGAAAAGCCTTCGGTCAACAAGCGGCAGCAGCGATTGCGGGCGGTTTACCGTCAGCAGCTTCTGCAGACGGACGTCGTCTAATTCCCTATTTTTACGGTAATCATGGATTACCGAAGTTTTTTGCGCTATCTCCGTTTCGAAAAGCGGTCATCGGCCCATACCCTCGAGGCGTATTCTCGGGATTTGGAGCAACTCAACCAATTCTTGGTCGAATCCTGCGGGTTAGGTCCCAATGATTTCCCAGTTTCCTTGCATCTACGCTCCTGGCTGGTCTCCTTGATGGAGCAAGGTCTTTTGCCCAGATCCATCAACCGCAAGATTTCGACCGTCAAAACCTTTTTTAAATTCATGCTTAGGGAGGGGCTGCACCCCGGTCCGGATCCGTCCAAGGCCTTGCAGCGTCCCAAAACGCCCGTCAATTTGCCCAGGGCGGTTCCATTGGCCGCGATGGAGGATTGGGCATCGGCCCCCTGGCCCGAGGATTTTTGGGCACTACGTGACCGTTGCGTGGTTGAAACCCTCTACGGTTGCGGCCTCCGAAGGGCTGAGGTTATTCAATTGCGTTGGATGGACTGGGACCGAGGGCAGGGGACCCTGAGGGTAACCGGCAAGCGCTCCAAGACCCGTCTCTTGCCGCTGGCCATGGAGCTTGGAACGCTTTTGGATCATTATGCCCAGAAGGCTGCAGAGAACGGGTCGACTTTACCGGAAGCCCCTCTGTTTTTTACCAACAAAGGCGCCTCGTTGTATCCTAAATTGGTGGTGGATTTGGTCAAAAAGGCTCTTCTGAAGGTTCCTTCGGTCCCTCAGCGAAGCCCTCACGTTCTCCGGCACAGCTTTGCCACCCATATGTTGGACAACGGGGCCGATCTCAATGCGGTCAAAACCTTGTTGGGTCACGCCAATCTGGCCGCGACCCAGATCTACACCCACCAGTCCGTTGAAAAGCTCAAAGAAATCCATCGCAAAACCCACCCCAAGGGTTAACCGCCTTCCGAGTATTTCGGCGTCCCACGGCCCTTATTTTTTTTGGAATAGGGCTTTTCGGTAAAGTTTTTGCGTATCTTTGCATTCCTTTTGACAAGACCCCCTTTGCCGGGGTTCTTCCTGCGGTCCTTTGGACCGGTCCGAAGGTCGTTCTTTAGAGCTTGCTGTGCCTCCTTAGCTCAGCTGGTAGAGCAACTGATTTGTAATCAGTAGGTCGCTGGTTCGAATCCGGCAGGGGGCTCGGATTGGGGGAGATACCAGAGTGGCCAAATGGGACCGACTGTAACTCGGTTGGGAAACCTTCGGAGGTTCGAATCCTCCTCTCCCCACCAAAGCAGGCGCCTTCTTGTTTCACCATGCGGGAGTAGCTCAGTTGGTAGAGCGACAGCCTTCCAAGCTGTAGGTCGCGGGTTCGAACCTCGTCTCCCGCTCCACGACCGGTTTCAGCTAGCCTGATACCGGCTTCGGAGTGCTCTGTCGCAGATTCACGCTTCCCTCGGAATCTGTTGCCAGCCAAACCGCAAGCGAAACGCCGAAGATTTCCCGCCGTTGTAGCTCAGGGGTAGAGCACTTCCTTGGTAAGGAAGAGGTCGTGAGTTCAATTCTCATCAACGGCTCCATCCTACCTTGCATGCCCCAACGATTGAGTCCGCTGTTCAACCAACCCAAACCAACCCAAACACCCAAAAACAAACGTAAAAAACCGTAATCATGGCAAAGGAAAAATTTGACCGCTCCAAACCCCACGTTAACATCGGCACCATTGGCCACGTTGACCACGGGAAAACCACCCTCACCGCCGCTATCACCAAGGTATTGGCTGAAGCCGGTTTGTCAGAAGCTCGTTCTTTTGACTCTATTGACTCCGCTCCCGAAGAAAAAGAGCGCGGTATTACCATCAATACGGCCCACGTTGAGTATTCAACCGCCAATCGTCACTATGCGCACGTTGACTGTCCTGGCCACGCTGACTATGTGAAGAACATGGTTACAGGTGCTGCCCAGATGGACGGTGCCATCATTGTTGTTGCGGCCACCGACGGACCAATGCCCCAGACCCGTGAGCACATTCTGCTTGCCCGTCAGGTTGGTGTTCCAGCCCTGGTTGTTTTCATGAACAAAGTTGACATGGTGGATGATCCAGAACTTCTTGAGCTTGTTGAGATGGAAATCCGCGAGCTTTTGAGCTTCTACGAATTCCCAGGGGACGATATTCCAGTCGTTCGTGGTTCAGCCCTTGGAGCCCTCAACGGAGAGCCAAAGTGGGTTGCGACCGTTATCGAGTTGATGGACAAGGTGGATTCTTATATCCAGACTCCTCCTCGTATGACGGATCTTCCTTTCTTGATGCCAGTCGAAGACGTATTCTCGATCACAGGTCGTGGTACCGTTGCGACCGGTCGTATCGAGCGCGGTGTCATCAATTCTGGTGATCCGGTTGATATCATTGGTATGGGTGCTGAGAACCTCAAATCCACCGTAACAGGTGTGGAGATGTTCCGCAAAATTCTGGATCGCGGTGAAGCTGGTGACAACACGGGTCTTCTGCTCCGCGGTATCGAAAAAACCGATATCCGTCGTGGTATGGTTATTTGTAAGCCAGGTTCTGTACAGCCTCACCATGAGTTCAAGGCCGAGGTTTACGTCTTGTCAAAAGAAGAAGGTGGTCGTCACACTCCTTTCTTTAACAAGTACCGCCCACAGTTCTATTTCCGTACGACCGACGTTACCGGTGAGATTGCTTTGCCAGCCGGCACCGAAATGGTTATGCCCGGGGACAATATCTCGGTTGTTGTGAAACTGATCTCTCCGATTGCCATGGAGAAAGGTCTTCGTTTCGCGATCCGCGAAGGTGGCCGCACCGTTGGTGCTGGTCAGGTTACTGAAATCATCGCCTAATAACAGGGCCGTTAGCGGCGAAATCTCCCCGTTCCCTCGGGGAGATTTCGTTGTCTATACGGGTGTAGCTCAATTGGCAGAGCGATGGTCTCCAAAACCATAGGCTGGGAGTTCGAGTCTCTCCACCCGTGCTGAACGAATGTCGCCTGCTTGATTGCCCAAATCCCCCAAATCATGAACAAACTCATCGCATACGTTAAGGAATCCCGGGAGGAGCTGCTCCGCAAGGTCAGTTGGCCCACCTGGGAACAGTTGCAGGATTCGCTCATGGTGGTGTTAATCGCCTCCCTGCTCTTTTCGCTGCTGATATACCTAATGGATGTGGGCTTTTCTTCCTTGCTCAGCGCTTTTTATCATTTGTTTCAATAAACCGCCGCTTGATTCGTCATCGGTTAGACATCGAATAGGATATGGAATTAAAGTGGTACGTAGTTCGAGCCATTAGCGGCAAGGAACGCAAGGCCAAGGAATGCCTGGAATCCGAGATTGCCTACAACGGCATGTCGGACCTGGTTTCCCAGATCCTTATTCCTCTCGAGAAAGTCTTGCAACTCAAGAACGGTAAGAAAGTCATCAAAGAACGAAATATTCTCCCAGGGTACATTCTTCTCGAAGCCAACTTGACGGTGAATCCGGATCTACCCTCGGTTATAACGCAGACCCCGAATGTCATTGGCTTTTTGGGTGGTGAGAAACCAACCCCCATGAGGGAATCCGAAATCAACCGCATGCTAGGCAAGGCCGATCAGGTGGCCGAACAGGGCGAAACCATGGTGAATCCTTACCGGATGGGCGAGTCGGTCAAAGTGATGGACGGTCCATTCAACGAATTCATCGGGGTTATTGAAGAAATAAATGAAGAGAAGAAAAAGCTCAAAGTGATGGTCAAAATCTTTGGAAGACGGACCCCCATTGAGCTCAATTTTACGCAGGTCGAAAAAATATCTTAATCCGATCTGTCATAACAAAATCGACAACAATTACGACAAGCAATCATTATGGCTAAGGAAATTACAGCATTCATCAAGTTGCAGATCAAAGGCGGAGCGGCCAATCCGGCTCCTCCCGTTGGACCTGCATTGGGTTCCAAAGGTGTTAACATCATGGAATTCTGCAAGCAATTCAATGCCAGAACCCAGGAGAAGGCCGGCAAGGTTTTACCGGTGGTCATCAGCGTTTATGCCGATAAGTCTTTTGATTTTATCGTTAAAGCCCCTCCCGTGGCTGTTCAATTAATCGACGCCTCGAAGGTGGCCAAGGGTTCAGCCGAACCCAACCGCAAAAAAGTCGGTCAAGTAACCTGGGAGCAGGTCAAAACCATCGCGGAGGACAAGATTCAGGATATGAACGCCTTCAAAATAGAATCTGCCATGAAAATGGTCGCCGGTACGGCCCGTAGCCTCGGTTTGACCATCACCGGAACCGCCCCTTGGGAAGTTTAACTTATTAATCGTTATCAACGTGCCTGCACTAACCAAAAACCAAAAGAAGGCCCAGGGCCAGATCGAGGCTTCCAAAGCCTATCGCCTCAACGAAGCCAGCGAACTGGTCAAGAAGGTGACTTTTACCAAGTTCGACGCATCCGTGGATGTTAACATCCGTCTAGGTGTTGATCCGCGCAAAGCCAATCAAATGGTCCGTGGAATTGTTACTTTGCCCCACGGTACCGGTAAAGTAGCTCGAGTTTTGGTTCTCTGCAATCCCGATAAGGAAGCCGAGGCCAAGGCCGCAGGCGCTGATTTTGTGGGATTGGACGAATACATCACCAAGATTGAAGGTGGCTGGACGGATGTGGATGTAATTATCACGCAGCCAGGCATCATGGCCAAAGTAGGTCGCCTTGGTCGAGTCTTGGGTCCCCGTGGCCTGATGCCCAACCCCAAAACTGGAACGGTGACCGACGATGTGGCCAAAGCGGTCACGGAGGTCAAGGGTGGTAAAATCGATTTCAAAGTCGACAAATTTGGGATTGTACATGCTGGGATTGGCCGTGTTTCCTTTTCGCCCAAGCAATTGGAAGAGAACGCTGTCGAATTGTTGCAAACCATTGTCCGACTCAAGCCATCAGCCGCCAAAGGCACGTACATCAAGAGCATCTATCTCTCATCTACTATGAGCCCGGGGATTTGTATAGAACCCAAATCCATCCCGGGAATTTAATCTTTCAAACGACCTATCTAAACTATAGCCTGCGATGACCAGAGTTGAAAAGCGTGAAGCCATTGATGGCCTCGCTACGAAAATAGCCGCCAGCCCTTTCTTTTACTTGGCCGATGCCTCTTCCCTAAATGTTGAGACGACTAATAAGTTCCGCCGACTTTGTTTTCAGCGCGGTGTTGAGTTCCGTGTCGTCAAAAACACCTTACTCCGCAAAGCCATGGAACAAGTAGGAGACGGTTATCAGGAAATGTTCCCTACCCTCAAAGGTGCGACTTCCATTCTCATTGCTGAACAGGGCAATATCCCAGCCCGCTTGCTAAAGGAATTCCGCAAAGAGTCCGACAAGCCTGTACTCAAGGCCGCTTACATTGATTCAGCAATTTATATTGGTGATAATCAGTTGGATGCTTTGACAAACATCAAGTCCAAGTACGAGTTGATCGGCGAATTGGTTGGTATCCTTCAGTCACCCGCTCGCAATGTTGTGTCGGCTTTGCAATCAGGCGGTTCCAAGTTGGGTGGTATTGTCAAAACCCTTCAATCCAGGGCTGCTTAAATTTTCCATCGAGCTTCCGTTTCCTATCTATAAAAAATCAATTTCAATAACAAACCCCAAAAAATTACAATCATGGCAGATCTAAAAGCTTTCGCAGAACAATTGGTTAATCTCACGGTCAAAGAGGTGAACGAACTAGCCGCTATCCTCAAGGACGAGTACGGTATTGAACCCGCTGCTGCGGCTGTTGCCTTCGCAGGTCCTGCTGCTGGTGGCGATGCCCCTGCTGCTGCTGCTGTTCAGACCGAATTTGACGTCATCCTCAAAGAGGCTGGCGCTAACAAACTGGCCGTCGTTAAGTTGGTGAAAGACCTCACGGGTCTGGGCCTCAAAGAAGCCAAAGAATTGGTTGACAGTGCTCCCAAAACCGTGAAAGAAAAGTGTCCGAAGGACGAAGCCGATGCCCTCAAATCCAAATTGGAAGAGGCCGGTGCTCAGGTTGAGGTGAAGTAATTCCTCCCGGCATTGTGGGCTGTGGGGGCGAAAACAAGGTTTTCGCTTCCACAGCCGTTTGTGTTTTGATTCGGTATACCTCATAAATCCCCACCCCTTGGCCACCAAAACCACCCCCGAAGGACGTATAACCTTTTCGTCTGTCCTGAATCCTCTGGATTACCCGGATTTCTTGGACATTCAGCTCAAATCCTTCAAAGACTTTTTTCAGCTGGAGACCCTTCCGGAACATCGTCAGTACGACGGTTTGTACCGGGTGTTTGCTGAGAATTTTCCGATTTCGGATACCCGCAACAATTTTGTGCTGGAATTCCTCGATTATTTCGTGGACCCACCGCGTTACAGCATCGAGGAGTGCATAGAGCGGGGTTTGACCTACAACGTTCCTCTCAAAGCCAAGCTTCGTCTTTCTTGCAACGACAAGGAGCACGAAGACTTTGAGACCATCGAACAAGAGGTTTATCTGGGGTTGATTCCTTACATGACCCCCAAGGGCACCTTTGTGATCAATGGAGCCGAGCGTGTGATTGTTTCTCAGTTACACCGTTCGCCCGGTGTCTTCTTTGGACAAACCCTTCACAGCAACGGGTCGAAACTCTATTCGGCTCGTATCATTCCTTTCAAAGGGTCTTGGATCGAATTTGCAACGGATGTCAACAACGTCATGTATGCTTACATCGACCGCAAAAAGAAGTTTCCGGTAACAACCTTGCTTCGGGCGATTGGTTATACATCGGACAAGGACATTTTGAATATTTTTGACCTTGCCGATGAGGTGAAGGTTAGTAAGGCGGCCCTCAAAAAGGTCGTCGGACGTCGTTTCGCTGCCCGTGTTTTGAAGAGCTGGGTCGAGGATTTTGTGGACGAGTCCACCGGGGAAGTACAGAATATCAGCCGGAACGAAATTTTGATTGAACGGGATGTCGTCTTGGAGGAATTCATGATCGACACCATTGTTGATGCCGGTGTTAAGAACATTATTCTGCACAAAGAAGATGTTTTGATTGGAGACTACTCCATCATCTTCAATACCTTGAACAAGGACATCTCCAATTCTGAGACGGAGGCCTTGAACCATATTTACAAGCAATTACGAAACGCTGATCCACCGGATGATGAATCCGCTCGGCAGATTATCGAGAAATTATTTTTCTCGGATAAGCGCTATGACTTGGGTGAGGTGGGTCGCTATCGTATCAACCGCAAACTCGGGATGGAAACCTCCACAGAGGTTCGTGTTTTGACTCGGGATGATATTGTAGCCATTGTTAAATATTTGATCCAGTTGTCCAATTCCAAGGCCGATGTGGATGATATTGACCACTTGAGTAACCGCCGTGTTCGCACGGTTGGGGAGCAATTGTTTGCCCAGTTTGGCGTGGGTCTGGCCCGTATGGCCCGGACCATCCGCGAGCGTATGAATATTCGGGACAACGAAGTCTTTGCCCCGACCGATTTGATTAATGCGAGGACCCTCAGTTCGGTGATTAATTCCTTCTTTGGAACCAATCAGCTGAGCCAGTTCATGGACCAAACCAATCCCTTGGCCGAAATCACCCACAAGCGGAGAATGTCCGCCCTTGGACCCGGTGGTTTGTCGCGTGAACGCGCTGGTTTCGAGGTACGTGATGTTCACTACACCCACTACGGTCGTTTGTGTACCATCGAGACTCCTGAAGGTCCTAACATTGGTCTGATTTCGTCGTTGTGCACCCATGCCAAGGTGAACAACATGGGCTTTATCGAAACTCCGTACTGGAAGGTGGATGGGGGCAAAGTAACCCTGAGTCCTTCGGAGAACAAAAACGAGGCCGGAGCCTGGAAAGCCATTTTCTTGAGCGCCGAGGACGAAGACAACCGGACCATTGCCCAGGCAAGTTCGGATGTCGATGTTCATGGTCATTTCATGACCAATCAAGTCAAGGCGCGCCTGATGGGTGACTTTCCTACGGTGGATCCCAAGGCGATCGAATACATGGACGTAGCACCCAATCAGATTGTGGGCATTGCTGCATCGTTGATTCCTTTCTTGGAGCACGATGATGCGAACCGCGCTTTGATGGGATCGAACATGCAACGTCAAGCGGTTCCTTTGCTCAGACCCGAGGCACCCATCGTGGGCACCGGATTGGAAGGCAAGGTGGCGCGCGATTCGCGTGCCATGATCAACGCCGAAGGGAACGGTGTGGTAGAATACGTCGATGCCAACAGCATCGTGGTACGTTACGAGCGTTCTTCCGAAGACCGATTGGTTTCCTTTGCATCCGATGTACGGACCTACAATCTCATTAAATTCCGCAAAACCAACCAATACACTTGTGTTAACCACAAGCCTTTGGTGCGTGTTGGGGACCAGGTTCAGCCTGGTGATGTGTTGGTTGAAGGTTATGCAACACAAGCCGGGGAATTGGCCTTGGGTCGTAACCTCAAGGTGGCCTTTATGCCATGGCAGGGATACAACTTTGAGGATGCCATCGTGATTTCTGAGCGGGTTGTCCGCGAAGATTGGTTCACATCGGTGCACATTGAGGAATTTGAATTGCAGGTTCGCGATACCAAGCGTGGCGAAGAAGAATTAACCGCTGATATTCCCAATGTCTCCGAGGAGGCTACCAAAGACTTGGACGAGAACGGTTTGATCCGTGTTGGCGCCGAGGTCCGCGAAGGCGATATCCTCATCGGCAAAATCACGCCCAAAGGTGAAAGCGATCCATCGCCGGAAGAGAAATTATTGCGCGCCATCTTTGGTGACAAGGCCGGTGACGTCAAAGACGCATCGTTGAGGGTACCACCTTCGATGACCGGTGTAGTAATCGACAAAAAACTCTTTACCCGCGTTCGCCGCGATAAATCCGGTAAGCAGGAAGAGAAATTATTGCTAGAGCGCATTGATCAAGATTTGGCCAAAGAATCAGCCGCACTACGTACCACCTTGGTGGACAAGTTGATGGAAGTAGCCGAAGGCAAGGTTTCTCAAGGGGTCTTCAACAAACTAGGCGAAGAAATCATTCCCAAGGGTGTCAAATTCACCCGAAAAGGCTTCAACGAGGTTGATTACGACAAGGTCAACGCCAAGGGATGGCTCATCGACAAAGAGAAAAGCGAACTTATCGAGCGCCTTCACAAAAACTACATGCTTCGTCTTTCGGAGTTGAACGGTGAAGCGAAACGTCGGAAGTTCAACATTCAAGTCGGTGATGAATTGCCAGCAGGTATCAATCAATTGGCCAAGATTTATGTCGCCCAGAAGCGCAAGCTGAAAGTGGGTGATAAGATGGCCGGTCGTCACGGTAACAAAGGAATTGTCGCCCGTATTGTACGGGACGAGGATATGCCTTTCACAGCCGATGGCAAACCGGTGGATATCGTTCTGAATCCGCTCGGGGTACCATCGCGTATGAACCTGGGTCAGATTTATGAATCGGTTTTGGCATGGGCCGGTAAAGAATTGGGTGTCAAATTTGCGACTCCGATTTTTGACGGTGCCAGCTACGACGAAGTGAAGGATTATACCATCAAGGCCGGCATCCCCGAATTGGGAGGTACCCAGCTGTATGATGGACAATCTGGCATGGCGTTTGACCAAAAAACCACCGTGGGCGTTATCTACATGCTCAAATTGGGACACATGGTCGACGACAAAATGCACGCCCGTTCCATTGGACCGTATTCACTCATTACCCAGCAGCCGCTGGGTGGTAAGGCTCAATTTGGTGGACAGCGTTTTGGTGAAATGGAAGTTTGGGCTTTGGAGGCCTTTGGTGCTTCCAATCTTTTGCAGGAAATCCTTACCTACAAATCGGATGATATTGTGGGCCGGGCCAAAGCCTACGAGGCCATCGTCAAGGGCGATCCCCTACCGCCGGCTAATATCCCAGAGTCCTTTAATGTATTGTTGCACGAGCTTCGCGGTTTGTGTTTGGATGTTCAACTCGATTAATCAACGCCCATGTCGTTTAGAAAAGATTGGAAGGTCAAGAGCAATTTTACCAAAATCCGCATCGGGCTTTCTTCGCCTGAAGCCATCTTGGAGCGTAGCCAAGGGGAGATCATCAAACCCGAAACCATTAATTACCGGACCTACAAGCCGGAAATGGGTGGCTTGTTCTGCGAGCGCATTTTTGGTCCGGTAAAGGACTACGAGTGCCATTGCGGTAAGTACAAGCGCATTCGCTACAAAGGCATCGTATGTGATCGTTGCGGTGTGGAAGTCACCGAAAAGAAGGTGCGTCGCGATCGTATCGGACACATCAAATTGGTGGTACCCGTTGCCCATATTTGGTATTTCCGTTCGTTGCCCAACAAAATCGGTTACCTGCTCGGTCTGCCTAGCAAAAAGCTGGACATGATCATTTATTACGAGCGGTACGTTGTTATCCAGGCTGGTATCAAAGAGGGTCAACTCCAAAAAATGGATTTCCTGACCGAGGAAGAGTACCTGGATCATTTGGATTCTTTGCCTAGGGACAACCAGCACCTCGACGATCGGGATCCGCAGAAGTTCATTGCCAAGATGGGTGCCGAAGCACTCAGCGATTTGCTGGAGCGTATCAACCTAGACGAACTTTCTTCTCAATTGCGTTATCAAGCGGCGACCGAAACATCGCAGCAACGCAAAACCGATGCCTTGAAGCGCCTCAAAATCGTTGAAGCTTTCAAATCATCGAACGCTGAGAACCGTATCAACCGTCCCGAGTGGATGGTCGTGCGCATGGTTCCGGTTATTCCGCCCGAACTTCGTCCGCTGGTGCCCTTGGAAGGGGGACGCTTTGCAACATCGGATTTGAACGATTTGTACCGCCGGGTTATTATTCGGAACAATCGCCTCAAGCGGCTAATGGAGATCAAAGCGCCTGATGTGATTCTGCGTAACGAGAAGCGGATGCTTCAAGAAGCCGTGGATTCTCTTTTTGACAATAGCCGCAAGGTGAATGCTGTCAAAGCCGATGGGAACCGCGCCCTCAAGTCATTGAGCGATATGCTCAAGGGCAAGCAGGGACGCTTCCGTCAGAATTTGTTAGGAAAGCGTGTTGACTATTCGGGTCGTTCGGTTATCGTGGTCGGTCCTGAAATGAAATTGCACGAATGCGGTCTTCCCAAAGACATGGCGGCTGAATTGTTCAAGCCTTTTGTGATTCGCAAACTAATCGAAAGAGGTATTGTGAAGACCGTTAAGTCGGCCAAGAAGTTGGTTGATCGCAAGGAGCCCGTGGTCTGGGATATTTTGGAAAATGTGCTCAAAGGTCATCCGGTTCTTTTGAACCGTGCCCCAACCCTCCACCGCTTGGGTATTCAGGCTTTCCAGCCTAAATTGATCGAAGGCAAGGCGATTCAATTGCATCCTTTGGTTTGTACGGCCTTCAACGCGGACTTTGACGGTGACCAAATGGCCGTTCACGTTCCGTTGGGCAATGCGGCCATTTTGGAGGCGCAGTTGTTGATGCTGGCATCGCACAATATTTTGAATCCTGCCAACGGCTCGCCCATCACGGTTCCGTCTCAAGACATGGTCTTGGGTCTTTATTACATCACCAAAGGCCGTAAGTCCACACCAGAGCATCCTATCAAGGGTGAGGGCAGGGTCTTCTACTCCGAAGAAGAAGCCAATATTGCTTACAACGAAGGCATGGTTGCGCTGCATGCATGGGTCAAGGTGCGTACCCAGGTACGGAACGAGGCCGGTGGATTGGACACCAAGTTGGTCGACACCACCATGGGTCGTATCCTCTTTAACCGCGCGATTCCCCAAGCCGTTGGTTTTATTAACGAGCTAATGACCAAAAAATCCCTGCGGGACTTGATTGGCGTGATTGTTCGTCAAACCGACATTCCCACCACGGCAGATTTCCTTGATCAGATCAAAGAATTGGGCTTCAAAATGGCCTTCAAAGGAGGTCTCTCGTTTAATCTGGATGATGTTATGGTCCCCGAAAACAAGGTGACCTTGATTGAAGCCGCTCAGCGTGAAGTCGAAGAGGTGACCGGCAATTATAACATGGGTTTTATCACCAACAACGAGCGTTACAATCAGGTCATTGATATTTGGACCCGGACCAATTCCAAAATCACCGATACCTTGATGAAGGAGATTGCCTCTGACAAACAAGGATTCAATTCGGTTTACATGATGTTGGATTCCGGAGCCCGTGGTTCCAAGGAGCAGATTCGTCAGCTAGGTGGAATGCGTGGTCTGATGGCCAAGCCCCAGAAAAGTGGCGGTGCCGGCGAGATCATCGAAAACCCGATTTTGTCCAACTTCAAAGAAGGCCTTAACGTACTCGAGTACTTTATCTCTACCCACGGTGCCCGTAAGGGTCTTGCCGATACCGCCCTCAAAACAGCGGATGCCGGTTACCTGACGCGTCGTCTTCACGATGTGGCCCAAGATGTAATCATCAACGAGGAAGATTGTGGAACCCTGCGTGGTATCGAAGTCACTGCCCTCAAGGATAACGAGGAAGTGGTCGAACCACTCAAGGAGCGTATCGTAGGTCGTGTTGCGGCTTCCGATGTCGTGAATCCGTTGGATAACCAAATCTTGTTGGCGGCGGGTGAAGAAATCACCGAGGCCGTGGCAGCAATGATTGAAGCATCGCCTGTAGAGGCCGTTGAGATCCGTTCGGTCTTGACCTGCGCTTCGGTTAGCGGTGTTTGTGTTAAGTGTTATGGACGAAATCTCGCGACAAATCGCACTGTTCAAATCGGTGAAGCTGTGGGTGTTATTGCGGCTCAGTCCATTGGTGAACCCGGAACACAGTTGACACTTCGTACCTTCCACGTGGGTGGTGTTGCCGGTAACATTGCTACGGAATCTCAATTGGTGGCCAAGTTTGACGGTTTGGTCGAGTTTGACGAAGTCCGTACGGTCACCAATGCAACCTCCGACAAAAATCTCCCGGTTGAAACCGTGGTTTCCCGTTCTGGCGAAATCAAGATCATGGACTTCAAAACGCGTTTGCCTTTGATGACCAATGTATTGCCTTATGGTGCGACGCTTTCGGTGAAGGCCGGTGACAAAATCAAGAAAGGCGATCTCATTTGTATTTGGGACCCGTACAACGCCTTGATTATTTCAGAATTCAAGGGTAAGGCGGACTTCGAACATATTGTGGATGGTATTACGTATCGTGAGGAATCCGATGAACAAACCGGTCACAAGGAGAAAGTTATAATTGACACCAAGGACAAGACCAAAAACCCAGCGGTGAAGATCTTGGACTCCAAGAAGAACAATCAACGCACCTACAATCTTCCGGTTGGGGCCCACCTTCAGGTGAACGAAGGGGATGTTATTTTGCCAGGAACCATCTTGGCCAAAATCCCACGATCGACCACCAAGACACGGGATATCACCGGAGGTCTGCCACGGGTTACCGAACTTTTTGAAGCACGGAATCCTTCCAACCCAGCCGTTGTTTCGGAAATTGACGGTGTGGTCACTTTTGGCGGAATTAAAAGGGGTAACCGGGAGATTCAGGTCGAATCCAAAGATGGTCAAATCAAGAAATACTTGGTTCCGCTGAGTAAGCATATCCTTGTTCAGGATAATGACTTTATCAAAGCGGGTGATCCGCTTTCGGATGGAGCCATTACCCCGGCCGCAATTCTCGGGATCAAAGGACCCGGTGCTGTCCAGGAATACTTGGTTGACAATATTCAGGAAGTCTATCGTCTCCAGGGTGTGAAAATCAATGACAAACACTTTGAAGTCATCGTTCGTCAGATGATGCAGAAGGTCGTGATCGTTGATCCGGGCAATACCTCCTTCCTGGAGCAGGAAGTGGTTAACAAGCAGGATTTCATGCGCCTCAACGATGAAATTTTTGAGAAGCAGTTGATTTTGAATGCCGGCGATTCCAACAACCTGCGTCAGGGGGACATTGTACCCATGCGCAAAGTCCGGGATGAAAATTCAGCTCTGAAACGCAAGGATCTCAAGCAGGTTGAATTTGTCCGTGCATTGCCGGCTACTTCGCAGCCTCTGCTTCAAGGGATCACCCGGGCATCGTTGGGTACCAAGTCTTTTATATCAGCGGCATCGTTCCAGGAAACCACCAAGGTTTTGAACGAAGCAGCGATTGCTGGTAAAGTGGACGAATTGTTGGGTCTCAAGGAAAATGTTATTGTGGGTCACTTGATCCCTGCGGGAACCGGGGTAAGAACCTACGAGAAAATGGTGGTGGGTTCTTTGGAAGAGTACCAGCGCCTGATGGCTTCCAAGGAGGAGTTCGAAACAGAGGAATCGTTGATCTCGGAGTCCAATCCTGCCTAATCCAAACCTCACAACATCGCTCCATCCGTTCCTTTCGTTTACAATTGTTTTTGAATCTTTCATCGTCTTGCCTGTCCTACCATGAGTCAGAACAATCCAGCTCCCGATAACCAAATTAACATTGAATTGGACGAGCAAATGGCCGAAGGAATCTACAGCAACCTGGCCATCATCACGCACTCCAACGCAGAATTTGTGATTGATTTTGTGCGGATGATGCCTGGTTTACCCAAGGCTAAAGTCAAATCACGGATTGTCCTGACTCCTCAGCATGCCAAACGCTTGTTGCATGCCTTAGCGGATAACCTGGAAAAATTTGAACTAGTCCACGGAGAAATTGATTTAGGCGAAACCCTGGGTGGTGGCTCCTTGCCGATGACTTTCGGCGGGCCAACGGCCCAGGCTTAGGAGAATTTCCCTGTCCTAGCCCAATCCCTAGATCTAAGGGAATATTTTACCAGGCTATGGTTTTCGAAGGATGTAGCGCAAAGTTGCGCTGCCCCCACGTCCGTCCCTGAATTGAAGGAAATACAAGCCTTCGGGCATGCGGTCCTCCAGTTCCCAGCGGAGGCCATTCCTATTCAAGCATTCTTCGGCACCCCAAAATTGTTGATTCAAAACACGACCGGTTTCATCGGTTAAACGGGCGTGCAATCCATACGGATAGGCCGTTTCATTTAGGTGGAGGTTGATGATTCCGTAACCGGGGTTGGGAAACAGGCTGGGTGCTTGCATTTGGTATTCCCGAACACCGGTGGGTGCAATGACCACGACGGTGCGGTGATTGATGAGGGAGTCTACACAAAGATTGGCACCGCTTACCCAAAGGCTTACCGGGTAACTCCCGTTTTGGTTGTAGCGTTTTTGGGGCGCATAGCCAGCCACCCTCGGTGTTCCATCCCCAAAGTCCCAGACATAGTAGGAGCCGTACTGGCTTTGGTTGAGTAACCCCAGGAGAGAACCTCGCACGATGGTATCCCTGCTAAGTGAAAAACCGGCAACGGGCCCGTATGGTACTGTAAAGCTCCGGGTCAAGGAATCAACCCCGTAACCATTGTAGCCAAACAGGGTGACGGTATGGGTACCTGGGCCGGGGTTTAGGGTGACTTGGTTGTTGGTGGAGGTCAGGCCTTGGGGAAGGACCCACCGAAGGCTGTCGGCCAGGGCGGCATCGGCCTGAACTTGAACCAGGACAGGGCTGCACCCACTCATGGTTAAATCCCACGAAACGACCGGGGGCATGGAATCTACCAAAACTTGGAGATCATCCAGGTATAGGTTATTGCCGTTTTGGTTAAAAAACTCGAATCTCAAATAAGCCGTCTGGGCGGGACGGAGAACCGAGAGGTCGATGGAATCCCTACGCCATTGTTGGCTTTGTAAAGGGACAAAGGCGAGAGAATCGGGGGTTGTGGTGCCCAAGCCGGGTCCACCAGCGGACCAGAGTCGACGGTAGGTCAACCCGCAGTCGGTGGAGGCCCAAACCACCAAGGAATCGTAGGCGCTGACGGGTTGGGGACGGTAACGGGGATTGTGAGCATAGGCCCTCCGAAAGCGAAGCAGGGTCAGGCCGCTGTCCGGGATGGGAAAGCGACCCGTCTCGAGGTAATCTCGCTGGCCCAGGGCGGTGTACGCATACCCATTCATGGTGACCGATCGAAAGCCGGTGGCCAAGCCCGATGTGGTGGAGAAATTCCAGGTCAAGCCATTGTCTGGATTGTCGATTTGGCAACCCAAAGAGGCCAGGCTCCCGGTCTCAAAGGTCTGTCGCAGCGGCAAGGACCAGCGGGCTCGTTGGTTGAGGTTGTGCTGCAAAGTGTTATCGGTGCTGTCTTCATCGACGACCCCATCCGGCCAGACTTGGACCTGAACGAGGGTTGCACCGGGTGCGCCTCCTGTTGGCAATGGCCGCAGGCCCAGGTCCACGGTATCGGACTGGTTTGAGCCCAGGTTTTGATTGAATGGCACCCAAAAAGGAGTGCCCGATCCGATTTGGCAACGAATTCGATAAGCGGCGATCATCGAATCCCCTAGATTGCTCACCCGATAACGCAAGCGCACCGAATCGGCACAAAGCAATCCACCTGATCGAATCGGTCCTTGCAGGCTCAAATTATAGGTGCCTCGGTAGGGGGGGGTCGGGGTATGAAAGCGGGCCAGGTACCGAAAGGCGGAATCCACTTGAAGAAAACCGTTCCCGAAGGAATTGTCTTCGCCGATGGAACCCAGGTCCAGGCCGGATTGATACAAACCCCTCAGGATGGTGCTTCCGGGTAGGTTGGGAAAGGCTTCTTTGAGTAAAAGAACGGCCCCGGACACATGGGGCGAAGCCATGGAGGTGCCGGTTAGGTTCAGGTAACCCCCGTTGTTGCCCGTGGAACGGACCGCGGTCCCTGGGGCAACCAGTTCGGGTTTAATCAAAAGGGAGGAGTCCGGACTGGGACAAATCGAAGGACCTCGGCTGGAAGATGGTGCTATGCTAAGACTTCCATTGGAGCCGACGCTTACGTTGCCGGTGCAAAAAACATTGACTTCGTTGATGCTGATATTTTTGGGTGAGGTAATGGTGGAGATACCGGAACCGCTGTTGCCTGCCGAAAAAACCACCGCAAGTCCGGCCGCAGAGAGGGCGTTGAACAGAGGGAGGTAGGTTGGGCTGTTGCATTGGGAGCTGTCCTGGGTGGAGCCTCCCCAGCTGTTGTTTATCACATCGGGTACATCGGAAGTGGTCGACGGATTCCCATCCGGGTCCAGGGCCCACTGAAAAGCGGCCGTGGTGGATCCGCCCGTACACAATGCACCGGCGGCAATCCATTGAGCCCGGACGGCCATGCCCACCGTGTCCTGGGTCTGCGCATCCATTCCCACCATGGTGCCCATGACATGGGTTCCGTGGGGGGTGCTGCCCCCACAATCGGTGGGCGTATTGCCGGCTCCCAACCAGGCTTGGGCTGCCGGAACCTGCAGCCCCTTCCAACGGCTGCTCAAGGCCGGATGGGTCCCCCAAACCCCGGTATCGATGTTCATACCAAGCCGTCCCCTTCCCCGATACCCGCGAGCCCACATCAAGGGCGCTTGGGTGGCCCTCAGGCCGGGCTCGGTCCCGCCCAGGCTTTCTGGCCTTGGACCACTAGGTGCGATTGTCACCGGATCAGGCCCGAAACCCGGGTCGGCATCGGCTTCGATCCATTCAATTTGGTCACCGTAAGCCTCCAGGAGGGCTAGGTAATAGGTAGGAGTTGCTTCCAGGACCCCCAACGAACTAATCCAATACCATTGCACCGAACGCAGAGAGCCTGGTCCCAAAGCAGCTCCCAAAGCGGTTAATCTTTCCAGCCACAGCGGTTCGATTCGGTTACCGTATTGGCGAAGGAGGGCCACGGTTTGCAAAAGACGACTTTGGGCATCGGTGCCTTC
>Ga0209598_10000804_pt1 | contig 25536 bp, 24 predicted proteins | sample M_140807_EF_Meta_FD_187317 | JGI IMG/M metagenome (GOLD analysis project Ga0209598, IMG submission 187317) | Freshwater microbial communities from Lake Montjoie, Canada to study carbon cycling - M_140807_EF_MetaG (SPAdes) (version 2) | ecosystem: Environmental > Aquatic > Freshwater > Lake...
CGATGACGGCGTGCGCCCCCAGACCCTGGAGGCGATCAGCCACGCCCGCGCCGCTGAGGTGCCGATCGTGGTGGCGATCAACAAGATCGACAAGGAGGGCGCCTCCGCCGATCGGGTGAAGCAGGAACTCTCCGGCCATGAGCTGGTGGCCGAGGACTGGGGCGGCAACACCGTGATGGTGCCGGTGAGCGCCATCAAGGGCGAGAACATCGATCAGCTGCTTGAGATGATCCTGCTGGTCACAGAGGTGGAGGACCTCCAGGCCAACCCCGATCGCCTGGCCAAGGGCACGGTGATCGAGGCCCATCTCGACAAGGCCAAGGGACCGGTGGCCACCCTGCTGATCCAGAACGGCACTCTCCGCAACGGTGATGTGGTGGCCGCTGGTCCGGTTCTCGGCAAGGTGAAGGCGATGGTGGACGACGCCGGCAAGCGGGTGAAGGAGGCCGGCCCCTCCTGCGCCGTCGAGGCGCTCGGCTTCAGCGAGGTGCCCACCGCAGGCGATGAGTTTGAGGTGTACCCCGATGAGAAGAGCGCCCGCGCCGTGGTGGGCGATCGCGCCTCGGAGGCCCGGGCTTCACGCCTGGCCCAGCAGATGGCGTCGCGTCGGGTCTCGCTGGCCTCGATGTCGGGTCAGGCCAGCGAGGGCGAGCTCAAGGAGCTGAATCTCATCCTCAAGGCGGACGTTCAGGGCAGCGTCGAGGCCATCCTCGGCGCCCTCGAACAGCTGCCCCAGGAGGAGGTGCAGGTGCGGGTGCTGCTCTCCGCTCCTGGCGAGATCACCGAGACGGATGTGGATCTGGCCGCTGCCTCCGGCGCCGTGATCGTGGGCTTCAACACCTCGATGGCTCCGGGCGCCAAGCGCGCCGCCGATGCCACCGGTGTGGATGTGCGCGACTACGACGTGATCTACAAACTGCTTGAGGAAATCCAGATGGCCATGGAGGGCCTGCTGGAGCCGGAGCTGGTGGAGGAGGCCCTGGGCGAGGCCGAAGTGCGTGCGGTGTTCACCATCGGCAAGAACGCGGTGGCCGGCTGCTATGTGACCAGCGGCAAGCTGCAACGCAACTGCAAGGTGCGCGTGCATCGCGGCAAGGAGAAGGTGTACGAGGGCGACCTCGACTCCCTGAGGCGCAACAAGGACGACGTGAAGGAGGTGGCCACCGGCTTCGAATGCGGCATCGGCTGTGATCGCTTTTCCTCCTGGCAGGAGGGTGATCGGATCGAGGCCTACAAGCTGGTCACCCAGCGCCGCACCCTCAGCACCTGAGCCCCGTGAGCCTGGCGTCGCCGTCCCCCCGCAGCGAGCCCCTGCTTTGGTTGCAGCTCCTGGGCCTTGCGCTTGTGCCCTTGGAGGCCCTGTTGTTGCTGCTGCTGCTGGGGGCCGGCGATCCAGGCCCCCTGCCGCTCCTGGAGCGTTCCTTCTGCTGGGCGATCGGGGTTCTGGCCCCCGCCGTTCTGCTTTGGCGCCTTCCCGCTGACCCCTGGTCGCTGCTGGTGGTTCAGGTGCCTCTGCGGGGCCGACGGGAGATCCAGCAGCGTCTCTGCGCCCTCCTGCCACCGACGCCGCTGCGGTTGGCCAGCCTGGTGGGCGTTGCTCTCCTCAGCCTGGTGCTGCTCTGGTGGTGCGACGACCACGCCGCCTTCGCCAGTGCCTTCTCGCCCGTGGCGGAGAGTCCCAGGCTGGTGGGTCTGCTGCTGGGCGCCCTGCTTCTGGCGCTGCTCCAGTGGCAGGGCCAACAGGTGGTTCAGGCGCTGTGGCTGCTCGGCCGCTCTCCCCAGGAGGTTGGGTCGGTCGCACCGATGCCGGCTTCGCTTCAGCAACGGGAGCGTCTCAGCCCGGGGGTTCCGCTGCTGCTGCTGCCATCCCTGCACGCGTCCGCTGCGTCAGCCGGCAGGAGCCAGCCGGCGAACGAAATGTTCCAAACGCCAGAACCGGATCCCGCCGTGAGCAACCAGGCGTCGTCCCCAGAGGAGACGGGCACGGTGGCCAGCATGCCTTCCCCGTCAGCTGAGATCGTCACGGTTGCGGTCGAACCAGAGCAGCCCCCCGAAGAGCAGCAGGGCACCGGATTGGATCAGCAGATCGGTTGAAGCCACCTCCGCACCAGTGGAGGAACGCATGGCCATCGTGGCCAGTCCGAGCGCCGCTGAGGCCACCAGGGCGAACCAGAGGCCCCGCCGCAGGCCACGCCACGGGGTGCGCGCCTCGGTGAGCAGCCGGCGCCGCAGGTCCGGATCAAGGGGTTGGCGCGGACCGGCAGGAAGAACCATGGCTGAATGCTAATTTGCTTTTGATGCCGGTGTAGCTCAGTGGTAGAGCAACTGATTCGTAATCAGTAGGTCGCAGGTTCAAATCCAGTCACCGGCTTGGCGATCATGGTTCCTCGGTCCACCACGGGCCCCGCCTTGGCGCGCTGGTGATAGTGAACAATCATCCGATCCTCAGCCGGCTGAGGCCAAGGGATCGGAACATCCTGATCGCCATGGCCTTGAAGTGCGCTCGGGGCGCTCACGCCGACGGGCTGAAGGGCAGCCACGTGGCCATGACCCCCTTGCCATCGCGCTGCCATGACGGCTCCTGGCCATCGTTGGCCATTGCCTGCTGATTGGCTTCCTCTGACAGAGAAATGAACCCGAACCGATGCGGAAGTGGAGGCTGGATGCGGTGATGGGCCCGCAGATCGCCGCTGGTGACAGCAGGGCCTGCAAGGCTGGGCGGGAGCGTTGCCGTTGCTGGCCCTGGAGGGGCGTGGTGATCCGCTGACACAGAGGCCGTGGTGGGCTGCCCTGCCGGGACGATGGCTCCATCTTTGCGGCGGGGTCCCGATGACCACTTCCGGATTTCCCTCCGACTCCCTTCCCCAGCTGAGCCTTCGTCAGCTGCGGGAGATGGCTAGTCAGTTGGGAATCGGCCGTTACAGCCGCATGCTCAAACAGCAGCTGCTGCTGGCGATTGAATCCCAGCGGAGCTCCTCGGACGCTGACTCCTTCGGGGCTGAACTCCGTCGGGAGCAGCCCTCCCCCCTGGATGCCTCCCGATCGGACCTCGGTCACGGCGGTGAGCGCCGGCCCCTCGCCCCCGGGCCTGGCCCCCAGGAACCGGCTCCAGGACCTCAGCGTCTCCATGCCGCGCCGCAGGGGGAGACCCGGGTGGTGTTTCTACCCCGTGATCCCCAGTGGGCCTACGTGTTCTGGGAGATCCAGCCGGCCGATCGGGACGCGGCTCTGGCGGCGGGCGCCGGAGCGTTGGTGCTGCGGCTCGAGGATGTCACCGGCCTGCAGGAGGGCCACGCCCATCCCCACACCCTTCAGGAGGTGGTGGTGGATGCCGGCGCCCACGAGTGGTATCTGCCGGTGCCCCTGAGTGATCGGGACTACCGGGTGGAACTGGGTTTCCGGCGTCTCGGGGGCGGCTGGCTCCCCCTGGCGGTGTCCGGTGTGGCCAGGATGCCTGCCCAGGGCCCTACAGGGATCGTGGATGATCGTTTCATGCCCTTCTCCCTGGAGGGACTGGCGAGCACTCCGTTTGAGGCGCCCCTCCCCCCCTCCCTGGGGCTGCATGAACGCCTCTATCAGCAGGCCAGCGGGTCCCGTCGCCGGCTGGGGCTTGGCTCCGAGGTCTTCCAGGAGCGTGAACAGCACGAAGGGGCCGCCGCCGCAGGTCAGCGTTCCGGCGTGGGCCTCTGGGCCAGCGGCCGTAACGATTCCGGCGCCGGCCTGGCGGCCCGGCAACGGAGCTTCTGGCTGGTGGCTGATGCTGAATTGATCGTGTACGGAGCCACCGAACCCTCCGCCCAGCTGAAAATCGGGGAGGAGGTTGTTCCCCTCTCCAGCGAGGGCACCTTCAAAGTGCAGGTTCCCTTCCGCGATGGGGAACAGATCTATCCGATCCGTGCCATGGCTGCGGACGGGGTGCAGAAGCGCTCCATCACGCTGGCCTTCAGCCGCACCACGCCGGAGGCCAATGTGAACAGTTCGGAGGATGCCGTTGCCGAGTGGTTCTGAGGTCTGGTGGGAGCAGTCCGGGTCCGCCTACACCAGCCCTTCAAACTTTCCCTGGCTGATTGGGTGAAGCTCTGGTGATCGGGCCCCAGACTGAGGCGCTGGTACGCGCTTGGATCGCCCTGGCTAGCATGAAAGCCATTGCCCTGGCTGATGGACGACATTCTGCAGCAAACCCTGGATGAAGCCATCACGGGAGGTGGTCTTGATCCTTCCGCTTCGGCGAATGGCATGGTGTTCCTCCTGATCACCGCCGTGGGTTTCTTGATGGCGCTTGTTTATATCCCCATCCGACTTTTTCTCACCATCACCGCCCGCAGCCGGCGGCTGCGCCTTCTGCAGAAAATCAGGCGATTGCGCGAGGATCTGCGCCAGCCGATCGCTTGATGGCCCAACGCCTGATGCCCATCACCTGATCAACGCATCACCATGCCGCCATCCACCTGCAGCACCTGGCCGGTGATGTAAGCGGCCGCCGGATCAAAGGCCAGGAAGCGCACCGCTCCCGCCACCTCCTCGGGTTGGCCCATCCTTCGCAGCGGGATGGCCGCCAGGATCGCCTCCTGGTCGAGTCCTCGGGTCATGGCGGTGTCGATGAAGCCAGGAGCCACGGCATTCACCGTGATGCCGCGGCTGGCAAATTCGGCGGCGGTGCTGCGGGTGAGACCGATCACGCCCGCCTTGGCGGCGCTGTAGTTGGCCTGGCCGGGGTTGCCCATCAGGGCCACCACCGAGGTGATGTTGATGATGCGGCCGTGACGGGCCTTGAGCATGCTGCGGCTCACCGCCCGGGTGCACAGGAAGACACCGGTGAGGTTCAGGTCGAGCACCTCCCGCCAGTCGTTGGTCTTCATCCGCATCAGCAGGCCATCGCGGGTGATGCCCGCGTTGTTCACCAGCACATCAAGCCGCTCCTCCCGTTCCAGCACTGCCTTCACCATCGCCTCCACCTGTTCCTCGTCCGACACATCGGCCTGGAGGCTCCAGGCACGGCCACCGGCCGCGGTGATCTCCGCCACCAGCGATTCCGCGGCCTCGGGGGAGCTGGCGTAATTCACCACCACCGCGGCCCCCGCCCGGCTCAGTTCCAGGGCGATGGCTCGGCCGATGCCCCGGCTGGCCCCGGTGACCAGAGCCACCGGGGCCTGGGCTGGCTGGGATGGGCTTTGGGCGGCGGGGGCCTGCTCGGGGGTCGCGGAGTGAGGGAGGCTGGCCACCATCGCGTGCTGCTCGGGTGGGCCGATCGTATGGCGCCAGGGGGCAGCGGAAGCGGGCTTCAGCGCGGCATTTCGGCCACATCCACGAGGGCGGAGCCGAGCAGGGCGGCGAAACTGGCCAGCTGGGGCTGGCTGCCGAGCACCACCAGCAGCTGGCCCGGCCCCAGCCGCACGTCACCGCCGGGATTGGCGATCAACCGGGTCTCCCCTCGCTTGCGCAGGGGATCCGGCGGGGTGCGTACGGCCAGCACGAGGGCTCCGGTGCGGCGCCTGAGCTCCAGTTCCGCCAGGGTGCTGCCGTTGAGATCACCAAGCAGGACAGGGTCATCGCTGAGCTGGAATTCATCCACCTCACAGTCCGAACCGGAGAGCAGCTCCATGAAATTCACCGCCAGCGGCCGCAGGGCGGTGGCCGCCATGGTGCGCCCGCCGGCCACATAGGGACTGACGACCTGGTCGGCACCCGCCTGGCGCAGCTTGCGCTCCCCTTCATCACTGTCGGCCCGGGCGATCAACCGGCAGCGGGGCGCCAGGCCCCGGGCGCTGAGCACCACATAGAGGTTGGCCGCATTGCTGGTGAGGGCCGCCACCAGGGCCCGGCAGTTGTGGATGCCGGCATCCAGGAGCGTTTCGTCCAGGGTGGCATCGGCCATCAGCACCGGCAGTCCCCGCTCCTCGGCCGCGTCGCGGCTTTCCGGATCCGTTTCAACCACCAGGAGCGGCACCCCCTCTCGGGTGAGCTGTTCGGCGATCTCGCGGCCGATGCGGCCATAGCCGCAGAGGATCACATGGTTGTGCATGCGCTGCAGTCTCCTTCGAAAGCGTTGTTCGCTCAGCAGGCGGAAATAGCCCGATTCATTCAGGGCCAAAAAGCCCTGCACCGTGAGTTGCACCACCACCAGGCCCCCCACGATCAGCAGGGTGGTGACCACCCGGCCGCTCGCCGTGAGGGCCTTGGTGTTGGCATCGCTGAAGCCCATCGTGCTCAGCGTGATCACCACCATCCAGTAGGCGTTGCCCCAGTCCCAGCCCTCGGTGATCCGGTAGGCCAGGGCCGCGAGGTTCACGATCCCAACCAGCGCGAGCAGGGGCCTGCGCCAGGGATGGCGGTTGCGGCGCAAGGGTGAGGCCGGGTTCCGCAACCCTTTGAGGCGCAGGGGCCCCCATCCTTTGGACCAGGAGCGGGGAGGGGGTTTCATCGGAATCTCCCTCCCCGCTCCTTCACGCCAGTCCGAGGGACTGCAGCACAGCGTCCACCCCCAGGGAGGGGAGGTCATCGGCGGATCCGATGCCCTGCACCCCGGCTCGTTGGGGCAAGCTGGCTGGCGTGCGCCCCAGGGCCACCACCGGCGTGCCGCACAGCAGGGCCAGCTCGGTGGTGAGGGGATCACTGGAGAGCACCACATCGCTGGCGGCCACCTCCGCGGCCCGTCGAGCCGCCTGGCTGGCGACACCGGGGGGCACCAGGGAGCTGCGCAGGCCCGGCAGGGTGGTGCGGATGCGTGCGGGGAGCTCCTGCCAGCAGGACTCGGGCCAATCCCTTGAGCCTCCGCCGGGAGCGAGGAGCAGCATGGGCCCGTCTCCTGGCGGCAGGGCCGCGGTGGCCTCGGCGAGGGCGGCGGCGGGGAGAGGCAGCCGGAAGGCTTCGGCCTGCAGGTCCACGCCGATCGGCCGCAGGTGCCCGGCCAGGGCCTGGGCCGGCCAGCCCGCTGGAGCCGCCGCCACCGTTTCCGTGGCGGAGAAGCCCGAGGAGGCAATGCGGGTGGGGATGTGGCTCATCGAGAGCATCAGATCCATCTGCCGGCTGGGTGCCAGATTCACGGCCACCTGGAAGTCGGGCTCCCGCACGCAGCCGAGCAGGTTGGCCCAGTCAGCCAGGGAGGCGTCGCCGTAGGCGAAGGGGATCACCTTCTCCACCGCCGGCAGCAGCTTCCAGATCGGGGCCTGATCCGGGGGGCAGGCCACCTGGATGGCGAAGCCGAGGGCTTCGGCGGTGGCGGCCACGGCCGGAACGGCATCGAGCTGCTCCACACCAGCGCCGGGGATCAGAAACAGTGCACGCATCGTTCTGGTCTCGCCGGGAACTGGGCTCGGCCTGATTGTATGGAGCGGTTCTGGATTCTTCCGTCGCGAGGGAGTTGCTTGTGCATCTGCTGATCGCTGCCGCCGGCAGCGGCCGCCGCATGGGGGCCGACCGCAACAAGCTCCTGCTGCCCCTGGCCGGGCGGCCGGTGCTGGCCTGGACCCTGGAGGCGGCTCTGGCCTGTCCCGCGATCCGCTGGATCGGGGTGGTGGGCCAACCCCAGGACGCCAACGCCATCGCCGCCATCGTGACCGCGGCCCGGCCGGATCGGCCCGTGGAATGGATCCTGGGTGGCGAGACGCGTCAGGAATCGGTGAGCCGCGGTCTGGACGCGCTGCCGACGGAGGCGGAGGCCGTGCTGATTCACGATGGGGCCCGCTGTCTGGTGGAGCCGGATCTGCTGGCGGCCAGCGCGGCGGCCCTGGAGCGGGCGATGCGCGAGGGGGCGGGCATCGTGGCCGCCACCCCGGTGACCGACACGATCAAGGAGGTGGAGGCCGGCGCCATCCGCGGCACACCGGACCGCAGCCGGCTCTGGGCGGCCCAGACCCCCCAGGGATTCGGGGTGGCCCAGCTGCGCCAGGCCCATGCCCTGGCCCAGGCGCGGGAGTGGAGCGTCACCGATGACGCGGCCCTGTTCGAGCGGCTTGACCTGCCGGTGCGGGTGCTGGAGGCACCACCCTCCAACATCAAGATCACCACCGGCTTCGATCTCACCATCGCCGCCGCCGTGCTGGCCGAGCGACTCAGGAGTGGCCCGATGGTGCCTCCCAACCCATGAGCCCTGCCGGAAGGGCTGGGCCGCTCTTCAGCGGAGCAGTTCGCGGATGGTCAGGGCCTGCACCTCGATGGCGGTGAACAGAAGGCCGATCCCCAGGGCCAGCTGGATGATGCCCAGCACGAGGCCGATCATCTGCAGCACCCGCGGCCGGATCACCGACAGGATCGGCCGGGCAAACAGCATGGCCAGCAGGTTGAGCACCATGATCGCGATCAGCCAGGTCACGAGGGTGGCCGCGCTGCCCTGGAGTTCGCGCACAAGGGCAGACAGGGTGATCACCACCGCAAGGCCGTAGGGCGTGAGGATGATCGGGAACACCAGGGGTTGCACCACCAGATCCAGCCCTGGATTGGCAGGAGGTGGCGGCAGGGTCCGGGGATGGTCGGCGCCATCACCCCCCTGCTCCTCATGGTGATCCCTGAAGATGTCGTCGTCCCCGTACTGGGCCAGCACCAGCCGCAGGGCCACGAGCACCAGCACCAGCCCGGCAGAGGCGAGGATCGCGGTGAGCGGGATATTCAGATTCACCAGCAGGCGGTAGCCGAACAGGGCCAGCACCAGCACGGTCGCGGTGGAGAGCAGGAAGCCGTTCCAGGCGATCCGGCGCCGCATCGGTTCGCTGGCCCGGGCGGTGAGGCGCAGGAAGGCCGGGATCACCTTCAGCGGCCCCACCATCAGCATCAGGATCGGCACCATGCCCCGCAGGGACCCCGTGCCCCCATAAAACTGGCGCAGCTTTGGGATCAGCTTGGCCTGGGCCTCAAAGGAGGAGGCCGAGGGCAGATCGGTGAGGGGAGTCGCCGGAACCGCCGTCGGCGCTGTGGCGGCCATGGGGGGCGCGGCGAGCGGGGCGCGAGTCTGAACGGCCGCCTGGGCGGGGTGCAACAGGACCAACGGTGTTCCGACCAGGAGGAGGGCCAGAAGGGTCAGGGTCATCCAATGGCCGAGCCAGCCCCGGCCTCCAGAGCCCTCCTTCCTGCCGGATGCGCAGAGCTGGTGGGGGGCTGGCCGCATGGGAGGTCCAGGAAGGACGGTTCGCCGGCATCGTATGCAGGGTTGGCCGTGGGCGCAGCGGGCCGATGGCGCCAGGATCGGGCCGTGACCCAGCCTGACCCCATGGCCGCCCCCCTGCCCCTGCGGATCCCTGGCCGCTGGCTGCGCCGGCTGCTGCCGCTGCTGGGGATCCTGGTTCTGCTGGGCTTGCCGCTCCTCTCAGGCCACGGGGCCGCCGCCGCTGGAGCCTCCCTGGCGCCCCCCCCGGGATCCCTGGGTTCACCGCCTGCCTCTCGGCATGTGGTGGCGGTGGCTTCGGCTCCGGTGCCCGCGGCCGCCCCCCCGCCCCCTGCCTGGATCACCCTGGAAGGGCGCCGGATTCTGGAGATCCGCTCCGCCGCCGGCGCCCAGACGCCGAGCTTCGTTGCCGAGCGGGGCAGTGCGCTGCTCCGCCGGCTGGCGGCGGATCCATCCATGGCGCCGGAGCAGCTTGAGGTTCGCGAAGACCCGCCCTACGCGATGCTCGGGCTGGTGGCTGGCGGGCGTTTCACCCCCCTGCTGGCCGTAGATGACCGAGCGGCCCGGGCCTTTGACACCACCCGCCAGGAGCTGGCCGAGCGCTACCGCGACCAGCTGCGGGGGGCGCTGCGTCAGTACCGCAGCAGCCACACCGTGGGCTCCTGGCTGCGGAGCACCGCTCTCGCCCTGCTGATCCTGGGCATCTACGTGGCCTGGGTGCAACTGCAGGTGTCGCTGGAGCGGCGCGCCCGCCACTGGATCGCGGCAGCTCCCTCCCCCTGGCTGCGGGGCCTGCGGCTGGCCGGCAGCACCGTGCTCAATGCCTCCCAGGAGCGCGCCACCCTGCTGCGGTTGCTGCGGCTGACCCACTGGGGGTTGCTGCTGCTGGCCAGCTATCTGCTGATCCCCCTGCTGCTGGGGTTCTTCCCGCCCACCCAGGTGGTGGCCGAGGGGCTGCGCGCCCACATCCGCGGCGTGCTGGAGCGCCTCCTCGATGGCGTGGTGGCGGCCATTCCCAACCTGCTGGCCATTGTGGTGATCCTGCTGATCACCCGCCTGGTGATGCGGGCCTGTCTCGCCTGGTTCGGGGCGATTGAGCGGGGCCAGCTCCAGTTCCCCGGGTTTTACCGCGAGTGGGCGCGGCCCACCGGGCGGTTGGTGGGCGGCGCGGTGCTGCTGGGGGGCCTGGTGACCGCCTACCCCTACATCCCCGGCTCCGGCAGCCGCGCTTTTCAGGGGGCGGGTCTGTTCGTGGGACTTCTTGCGGCGCTGGGCTCCAGCGCGGTGGCCACCAATGTGATCAGTGGTCTGATGCTCATCTACACCCGGGCCTTCCGGGAGGGGGATCGGGTGGAGATCAACGGGGTGGTGGGGGTGGTGCAGGACCGCGACCTGCTGGTGACCCGCATCCAGACCCCGCGCAATGAATTGGTGAGCATCCCTAATGCCACCGTGATCACCTCCTCGATCCTCAACTTCAGCTTCGGCCGCCGCGAGATCCAGCGGCCGGTGGCCTTGGCCACCACGGTCACGATCGGCTACGACGTGCCCTGGCGCCAGGTGCATGCCCTGATGCTCGCCGCCGCCCGTGCCGTGCCGGGGATCGCCACGGATCCGCCCCCCCAGGTGCTGCAGACCTCCCTCAACGACTTCCACATCAGCTACGAGCTCAACGCCAGCGTGCTGGATGTGCTGCTCTACCGGGAAACCCTCTCGGAACTGCTGGCTTCCCTGCAGGACCGCTTCGCCGAAGCCGGTGTGGAGATCCTGTCGCCCACCTACGAGGTCAATCGGGAGGGATCGCAGAGCACCGTGCCACCGCTACCACTACCGACCAAGCCACAGTCGCCGCAACAGCCGCCGCCAGCCAGCGGCACCCTGCCGCCAGGGGCGAGCGGTCTTTCGTTCTGAGGCGCATACCGGCGCACCCTCGGGGGCAGGGGCGTTGCCTGGGCCTCAGCCCGCGGCGGAATCCAGCAGCCCCAGGTGTCCGCGTCCCCCGTCGAGCCGCGCCTTCACCCCGAGCGGCAGGGCGGCGTTGCCGGGGCTGTGGCCCACCGGCAGGTGGGCCACCACGGGAATGCCCAGGTCGAGGGTGCGCTCCCGCAGCACCTGTTCGAGATCAAAGCGGTGGTCGTCCGGCTCCTCGGCGCGGCCATCAGCCTCCCGCCAGCCCTCGAAGCTGCCGAAGCCGATGCCCGCCAGCTGCTGCAGCGCGCCGCAGAGGCGCCAATGGGTGAGCATCCGCTCGATGCGATAAGGGGCCTCACCCACGTCCTCGAACACCACGATCGCCCCCTTCAGGGGTGGAAGGTGGGGGGTTCCCAGCAGGTGGGTAGCCACGGTGAGGTTGGCCACCAACAGCGGGCCTTCCGCCACGCCGCCGCGCCAGCCCACCGCCTCAAGGTCGGCCACGGGTTCGCCGAAGAGCAGGGCCCGCAGCCGCTCGAGGCTCCAGGCGGGCTCGCCCGCCAGGGTGGTGAGCAACGGCCCGTGCACCGCGCCGCCCTGGCCCCGGTTCACTCGCTCCCATAGCAGGGAGGTGACATCCGAGAAGCCCAGCAGCCAGCCTCCTGGCTGGTTCAGGGGCTGCTCCAGCAGTCGGGCCGATCCCCAGCCGCCCCGCACGCAGGCCTGCAGGGCCGCTGGCGGTGTGGTGGGATCGGATGGTGGATCGGGGGCCAGATCGGCTGCCCGCTCCTGATCCCGGCCGGCGAGGTAGCCCCAGCGCCGGCCCACCAGAGCGGGCCGCTCCTCCACCATCAGGCCCCATTGCCGCAGCAGAGCCACCCCGGCCTCGAGCCGCTCGCCATCGGCCAGGGCCGAGCTGGCCGCCACCAACCGCACCCTGTCTCCGGCCCGCAGAGGTGGGGGCAGGGGGAGCGGCTCGGCGGGGCGGCTGGTGGCGGGGGACATCGCAACAGAACGGCAGCTGGAGCTGGGGCGCCCCTGAAACGGCTGGATTCTCCCAGGCTGGTCGGCGAACGCATGTGGGGGAGCTGGCTGGCCTGCCCTCCGCCCCCCGGCGCCGAGGGGGCGGCGCAGGACTGGTGGGGGCTTGCGGGTCCCACGCGATGGCTACGGTCCCAAGAAGTTCCGATTGACCCGCATTCCCGGGAGAGGGGTACCTCAGGTGCGGCCGGCCAGGATCAGCCCCAGCAGGAGGAGGGCGCCGAGCTGCACCTGCCTGCTGAAATGGAGCCCGTAGGCCGAGCGGGGCAGGTCGACGCGCCGGAGCAGCCGGGCTTCCCGCAGCATCCCCGCTGAGGCGACCGCCCAGGCCAGCCAGAACCACGGCCCGCTCAGGCCCCGCAACAGGGCGGCGCCGGCCAGGGCGGCCGCCGCCACGGCGTAGCAGCCGGTCACCACGGTGGTCGCGGCCGCTCCCAGGCTCAGGGCGCTGCTGCGCACCCCCACTCGCACGTCGTCCTCCCGGTCGCTCATGGCGTACACCGTGTCGAAGCCGAAGGTCCAGGCCAGGGTGGCCAGCCACACCAGAAGCAGGGGCCAGCCTCCCGCCAGGGAGCCGCTGGCCGCTGCCCAGGGGATCAGCACCGCGAACCCCCAGCACACCGCCAGCACCAGCTGGGGGTAGGGGAACCAGCGCTTGGCGGAGGGATAGAGCAGCACCGGCGGCAGGGTGGCCAGCGCCAGGGCCAGGCAGAGCCCCCGCACGGCCGGCGGCAGGGCCAGCACCACCAGCAGGGCCGCCAGCAGGCAGAGCAGCAGCAGCGCGAAGGCGGAGGGCACCCCCACCCGACCTGAGGCCAGGGGGCGCTGGCGGGTGCGTTCCACGAGGGGATCGATGCGCCGGTCCCAGAGGTCGTTGGCGATGCAGCCCGCCGCACTCACCGCCAGGCCGCCCAGCACGATCCAGCCCACCAGCGGAGCCGGCGGCGGGGCCAGGGGATTGAGCCACAGGGCCCAGCCCGCTGGAATCAGCAGGATCAGCCGGCCGCTGGGCCGGTGCCAGCGAACCAGCTCCAGCAGGGATTGTGCCGTGGCCATGGCCGATCCGGGGTTGGCGGCACCCTAGGAGCCCTCTGCCCAGCGTCGCCGGCTTCCCCGGGGCCCGTGCGGGACCCACCCCCGGGGCGGCGGCGATCGCCCGTGCCCGGTGCGCCGGCCTGTTGCTCAGGGTCGGGTCGTCGAGGGGATCGGATAGGGCGCAACGCAAAACGGGCTTGTTCGGCCGCCTCCGGCACAGGACCGGCTGATCCGGCCTGCCACCCTTGGATGGCGCCGGCGGGGGCGCCGGCGCCATCCAAGGGCCTTTCGAGGCGGGGCAGTCGCTGTCGCAAAGGTGACCTCGGGGCCAAGGTGAGCCAGCCCCCTGCCGGTTCGGGGCCCGCGGTGCGGTGGCAAAGTGTGGCGCCGCCTGGCCGCTTTTCCCCCCGATGGCCCAGACCCCCCTGTCGGACGCTGTCCCGGCCGATGGTCAGCGCCGGGTTGCGGCGATCGACATCGGCACCAACTCGATCCACCTGCTGATCGCTGCCATCGATCCGGCCCTGCACGCCTTCAGCGTGGTGCTGGCTGAGAAATCCACCACCAGGCTCGGGGAGAGGGATCCCGACACCGGCGCCCTCTCGGCCGAATCGATTGAGCGGGCCTTTCTCACCCTGCGCCACTGCCGCGACCTGGCCCTCAGCCATGGCGTGGAGCAGATCGTCACGGCGGCCACCAGCGCGGTGCGCGAGGCCCCCAATGGTCGCGAGTTCCTCCAGGCCCTCGACGACCAGTTGGGTCTGGCCGTGGACCTGGTGAGCGGGCCTGAGGAGGCCCGCCTGATCTACCTCGGTGTGCTCTCCGGCTTTTCTTTCGCTGAGGCGCCCCACTACATTCTCGACATCGGAGGCGGTTCCACCGAGCTGATCCTGGCGGACGGCCGCGGTGAAGCCCGGGCCCTCACCAGCACCCGCATCGGCGCGGTGCGGCTGCAGCGGGAGTTCTGCCAGGCCGATCCCCTGCCCCCCAGCCGCCGCGCCTTTCTGGAGGCCTACATCCAGGGCTCGCTCGATCCGGCCGTGGCCTTGGTGAAGGGGGAGTTGAAGGCGGGGGAGACGCCAGTGCTGGTGGGCACGAGTGGCACGGCCATGGCCCTGGCGGCCCTGGCGGCAGCCGAGGACGCCAAACCCACCTTGAAGCTCAACGGTTACCGGCTGAGCCGCGCCAGGGTCGATCAGCTGGTGGCGCGCCTGGTGTCGCTCACCGTTGATCAGCGCCGGGCCCTGGCCCCGATCAACGACCGACGGGCTGAGATCATCGTGCCGGGGGCCCTGATCCTGCAGACGGCCATGGCCATGCTCGGCGCCACCGAGCTGGTGGTCTGCGATCGCGCCTTGCGGGAAGGACTGATCGTGGACTGGATGCTCCGCAACGGCCTGCTGGCCGACCGCTTCGCCTTCCAGAGCACGATCCGCCAGCGCACCGTGCGCCATCTCGCCCGGATCCACGCGGTGGATCCGGTGCGGGCCGATCGGGTGGCGGCCTACGCCCTGGCTTTGTACGACCAGACCCGGGGCCTGCTGCATGACGACCGCGGTGAGGGCCGCCAGCTGCTCTGGGCCGCAGCCCAGCTGCACACCTGCGGCAAGCAGATCAACATCGCCGCTTATCACAAGCACACCTGGTACCTGATCCGCCATGGCGAACTGCTGGGTTACAGCGAAGCGGAGCATCTGATGGTGGCGGCGATCGCCCGCTACCACCGCCGCGGCCTCCCCAAGAAGCGCCATGAATCGTGGCAGGTGATCGAGGGTCGGGACAATCGCCAGACGGTGTCGTCGATGGCCTTGCTGCTGCGCCTGGCCGCATCGCTGGATCGCCGTCCTGCGGCGGTGATCGCGGGGCTGGAGGTGGAGCCGGAGGCCAGCCGCGGCGCGGGCCCTACCGGACTGGTGGTGCGGCTGATCCCTACCGTTGCGCCTGGGGAGCCATCCCCTGATCTGAGCCTGGAGCGCTGGAGCCTGCGCTCCTGCGCGCCCGCGGTGCTGGAGGCAACGGGCCTGCGGCTCAGGGTGCCGGAGCCGTAGGTGAGGGTGGCGCCGAAGATGCCGCCGCGGCAGCCCCAGCCTGCTGCGGGGCTGCGGGGAAAGAGCGCCAGACCACCTGGTTGATCGGCCCCAGCACCCGTGCTTGCTGACCGGGCAGCTCGGCTTGCACCAGATCGGGTCGTCCGGCCATCACCTGGAGCCCCTGGCCGAGGGGGAAGCTCTTCTCGCCTTGAAGCGTTCCCTCGAACAGGGTGGCCCCCTGACGGTCGCGAACCTCAAGCCAGCTGGCTTCCTTGCTGCGCAGCACCAGGTGAGGGGGGACCGCCGGCGGCAGGGTTGGGGCTGGGCGGAGGGGAGGGGAGGGCTTCCCGGCAGCGGCGGTGCCGGAGGCTTCCCGGTCCCTCAGAACCGTGGAGTTGGTCTGATCGTTACCGGGGAGGGGCAAGGAGCCGCGCTGCCAGGCCAGGCCAAGTCCCACGGCAGCGGCGGAGAGCAGCAGGCCGGCGCCGGCCACCCAGGGCCAGGCCGGCAGGCTGGCGATCGATCTCGCTTCCCCCCGATGGGGGGCTCTTGATGGCCGGGCCGCCGGGGCGGAGGCCACCTGGGGGCGGCGGGGAGAGGGCGGGGAGGAAGGGGTGGCGCGCGCCTGGGCGGTGGATCGCAGAACCGCGATCGCCTCCTCGGGGTCCACACCGAGGCTTGCGGCCACCCGCCGAAGCTGGGCAATCACGAACACCAGCTCCGGCATCCGGCTGATGTCGGCCCTCTCCAGCGCCTGCAGCTGTTCATGGCCGATGCAGAGACGCTGAGCCAGGTCCTGCAGCTCCAGTCCGCGGGCCTCCCTGGCCGCCTTAAACCGCTGGCCGAGGGCCACCAGCTCGGGGATCGGGGGGGGCGACTCTTTGGTGGTGGTGGGGTCCGTGCCCGTCATGGGTGGTGCCGGAATGTCGGGCACGGCAGATTCACTGCCCAGAATGCCGAAAAGTATGACAAAGACTCGACGGAACGGCTGCCGAGGGTGAGGGTTGATACATCGATGTATCAAAGTCCGAATGGGCGATACTGGATTCGAACCAGTGACCCCTTCCGTGTGAAGGAAGTGCGCTACCGCTGTGCTAATCGCCCGCTTGGCCGCTCCGAACGTCGCCGCCGTGGATGAAGCATAGATCACCGACTTCCGACCCCATCCCCTGGAATGGCCCGGTCGTGCTTCCCGGCCATCCATCACCATGGGCTGCGGCCGCCGCCTCTGCCCATGGCTCCCTCAGCCCCCGGCACGCGGACCTTCGGATCGGGTGATGACCGCCGTGCGGTCCGATCCCCAGCATGCTCCGGGAGCCCGTCCCGGGGCGCCTTCTTTCCTCTTCAGGTTCCGACGCCGTGCCCTCCACCGAGTCCAGTTCCATGGCTTCGCCTGATGTGTCCAGCCCCGAGACAGCGGCGCAACGGGTTGATGTGCTGATCGTGGGCGGTGGCGTGTGCGGCACGGCGCTCCTGTTCGAGCTGGCCCGCTACACCGATCTGCCCCGCCTGGCCCTGGTGGAGCGCTACGGCCGGTTGGCCCAGGTGAATTCGAAGGCCAGCAGCAACAGTCAGACCATCCACTGCGGCGACATCGAGACCAACTACACCCTGGAAAAGGCCCTCAGCGTGCAGCGCACCGCGGCGATGATCGGCCGCTACGGGGAACTTCTCGAGCCGGCCGTGCGCGAGCGCTGCGTGTTCCGCACGCCCAAGATGGTGCTGGCCGTGGGAGAAGGCGAATGCGCCATGCTGCGGCGCCGCTTTGAGCAGTTTTCGCCCCATTTCCCGGCCATGGAACTGCTGGAACCTGAGGCGATCGCCGAATGGGAGCCCCGGGTCGCGCTGGTGGATGGCAAGCTCCGCCCCGAGCCGATCGTGGCGATCGGCATCCGCCATTCCCCCACGGCGGTGGACTACGAAGCCCTGGCGGAATCGTTCGTGGCCGAGGCCCGGCGCGAACTGGTCGGCTCAGCGCGGGAGCTCGATCTGCGGCTCGCCACCATGGTGGAGGCGATCGAGCCGGAGGGGGATGGCTTCCGGGTGCGGCTGGTGCCGGGGCCCGGCAGCACCGGGGCCCCCGCCGAGCTTGTTGCCCGCCACGTGGTGGTGGCCGCCGGAGCCCACAGCTTGCTGTTGGCCCAGCAGCTGGGCTACGGCCTGGAGTACTCCTGTCTGCCGGTGGCAGGCAGCTTCTACTTCACCCCCGACCTGCTCCAGGGCAAGGTCTACACCGTGCAGAACGACAAGCTCCCCTTTGCCGCTATCCACGGCGATCCCGATGTGCGCGCCCCGGGGAAGACCCGCTTCGGTCCTACGGCCCTGCTGCTGCCGTTGCTGGAGCGCTACCGGCCCGCTTCTTTCTGGGAATTCCTGCGGGTGTTGCGGCTGGATGGAGCCGTGCTGGCGGTGCTCTGGCAGCTCTTCGGTGTGGCCGATATCCGCAACTACATCCTCCGCAATCTGTTGTTCGAGGTTCCCTGGCTGCGTCGCCGCCTCTTCCTGGCCGATGCCCGCAAGATCGTGCCCTCCCTGCGGCTGGAGGACCTCACCTTCGCCCGCGGCTATGGCGGCATCCGGCCCCAGCTGATCGACCGCCGCTCCCGGCGCCTGCTGCTCGGGGAGATCCGGATCGAGGCGATGCCGGGGCTGAGCTTCAACGTGACCCCATCACCGGGGGGCACCTGCTGCCTCGGTAATGCGCTGCGCGATGTGGAGGCGATCGCCGCCCGCCTGGGATGCCGTTTCGATCGCCAGCGCCTGGAGGCCGAGTTGCTCGGGAATCCCGGCGTCGGCAGCGCGGCGGAGGCCATGCCCCAGGTCGCTTAGCGGCGGATCCACCAGGGAGTTCCACTGGGGGATCCTCTTGGACCCGATGCCCTCCCGGTGTTCCGGCGCCGGTGTATCCGATCGCACCCTGCTCAGGACCCTCTGCTTGCTGAGGCCGGACTCGCTGGATCAGGGCGCCCCACGGGCATCAGTCGCAGCGTTCTGAGGGGGTGTGGTCGCCATCAGTGGTCTGGCCTCAGTCGGCGCCCCCCCGGAAGAGATGGTTGTGGCTGGGCGAATAGAGCAGGGAGCGGGTTTCGCCGGCCGCCGCCAGGGCGGGGCTCACGATGTAGAGCGTGGTGCGGATCAGCTTCCGCTCCCGGCTGGTGGCGGCCATGGCCTCCAGGGGCACCACCGTGAGCCACTGGTCGGGCCAGCTCACCCGATAGCCGATCGCCACCGGGGTTTCGGGGGGGTAGTGGCGCAACAGCTCCTGCTGCACCTCTTCCACGTGGCGCGCACTCAGATAGAGGCAGAGGGAGGCGCCCAGGGCGGCCAGGCGTTCCAGGGATTCGCGCTCCGGCACCCCGGTGCGGCCGCCGGCCCGGCTGAGCACGATGGTCTGCACCAGGCCGGGGATGGTGAGTTCCTGGCCCAGGGCAGCGGCCGTGGCCTGGTAGGCGCTCAGGCCGGGCACCACGTCCACCGCGATCCCGGCGTCCGCCAGGCGGCAGATCTGTTCCGCCAGGGCTCCGTAGAGGCAGGGATCCCCATCGTGGAGCCGCACCACCCGGCGGCCGGCCCGGGCACGCTCCACCACCACCGCCAGCACCTCCTCCAGAGTGAGGGTGCTGGTGCGGATGCGCTCACAACCCTCCGGTGCCAGGGCGGCGATCTGGGGATTGATCAGCGAATCGGTCCACACCAGCACCTCGGCCGCCGCGATCGCTGAGGCGGCCCGCAGGGTGAGCAGGTCGGGGGCACCGGGCCCGGCCCCCACGATCATCACCCGGGGGCGTTCGGACTCGGAGGGCATGGGTGTGGGGGTCAAGGGTTGGAGACTTCGCTGGGGATGGCGGGATCGGGCAGTGCCCGGCGCTGGCCGTAGAGCCACCAGAGGCCGAGGCCGCCGGCAGCGATCAGCAGCAGGCTCACCAGCTGGGCCATGCGCAGGCCCCCTTCACAGAAAGGCGGATCGGAGAGCAGGCAGAGGGGATCGAGCCGCAGCCCCTCGATCCAGACCCGGCCGCTGCTGTAGGCCATCAGATACACGCAGCTCAGGGCACCGGCCGGCAGCTGGATCCGGCCCCGGGAGGCGGCGCGGAACAGGGTGAGCAGAAGCGCCAGCACCCCCAGGTTCCAGAGGGATTCATAGAGGAAGGTGGGGTGGAAGGTTTCGGCATCGAGGAATTCAACCGGCCGGTTCTGGATCGGGATGGTGAGTTTCCAGGGCAGGTCGGTAGGCAGTCCGAAAGCCTCGGAGTTGAAGAAGTTGCCCCAGCGGCCGATCGCCTGGCCCAATGCCACGGCCGGCACCAGCACATCGAGCAGGGGCCAGAAGGGTTGGCGCCGCCAGCGGCAGTAGAGCACGGTGGCCAGGGTGCCGCCGAGGAGGGCCCCGTGGATGGCGATGCCGCCCCGCCAGATCGCCAGGGCATCAAGCCAGTGGCCCTGATACTGGCGCCATTCCAGGGCGACGTAGTACGTACGGGCCCCGATCACGGCACCGGCCACGAGCACCGGCAGCAGATCGGCGATCAGGTTGGGGTCGATGCCCCGGCGCCGCCCCAGCCGCATGGCGAGCAGGAGACCCATCAGCACGGCCGTGGCAATCAAAAGGCCGTACCACCGCAAGGCCAAGGGCCCCAGCTGGAAGACCAGGGGGCCCGGGGAGATGAACACGCCCAGGGTGGGCGTGTTCGGAGGAATCAGCATGGCCACGGGGGTGGCGAAGGATGAGATGGCCAGGAGAAGGGAACCCCTCAGATGGTGCCTTCGGCCGCCTGCACCTTCTCAACCTGACGCTTCTTGAGCACCAGAAGGATCTGGGAGAGGGCCACCAGGGAGAAGAAGGCCAGCAGCCCGTAGATGCGCACGGGGTTCTGGAGCACCACTTCGGCATCCACCTGACCGAAGCCACCCACATTGGGATCGTTGGAGAGGGGGGCTCCAGCGGCCAGCACATCGCCCACGGCCACCTTCAAACTGGGGCCGGCGGGAATGGTCTCCGTGACACGGCCATCGGCGGTGCTGATCTCCACCACGGTGGCGCCGTTCTCGCCGGGGGTGATGGCACTCACGGTGCCGGCGGCGGGCGACGTGAACAGGTTGTTGTTGGTCTTTTCTCCGGTGGGGGTCACCTGGCCGCGGCCGCGGTTGCCGCCCACATGAATCTGATACTTGCCGAAGTGAATGCTGCTGTCGGTTGCCGGATCGGGGGAGAGCACCGGGAACACGATCTTCTGATGCTGATCGCCGGGAAGGGGACCCACCAGAAGGATGTTGGGCTGGGTTTCGCTGTATTGGGTGTAATAGATGCCGGCGGTCTCCTCCTTGAGCTCGTCGCTGAGGCGCTCGGGGGGAGCCAGGCGGAAGCCCTCGGGAAGCATCACCACGGCGCCCACATTGAGGCCGGTGGGGCTGCCGTCACCGGCCACCTGCTGGATGCTGGTGTCGTAGGGGACCTCCACCTCGGCCTTGAACACCGTGTCCGGGAAGACGGCCTGGGGAATCTCGACGCGGGTGGCCTTCTTGGCCAGGTGGCAGTTGGCGCAAACGATCTTGCCGGTGGCTTCGCGGGGGCTGGCGTAGTTCTGCTGAGCCCAGAAGGGGTAGGCCCAGCTGGCGCTGGCGCCACCCAGCAGAACGCCGGCCCCGAGGGTGAGGGAAAGCAGGCAACCGAGCAGGGAGGAGAAGGAACGTCGCATGGCAGTGGATCGGGCGGTCGCGGGCGGCAGGGGGTGAGGCGCGGGAAGGGGAGCGGGAATCAGGCCCACCAGGGCTTGTCGCCGGTGCGGAAATCGGTTTCGGTCCACTGGCTGAGGAACACGTTGTCGTTCTCAACGTTCACGTGGGCCAGGGCCAGGGAGAGGGGGGCTGGGCCGCGCACCACCTTGCCGGTGGCGTCGTACTGGCTGCCGTGGCAGGGGCACTGGAACTTGTTGGCGCCGCTGTTCCAGGGCACCACGCAGCCCAGGTGGGTGCAGATGGCATTGATGCCGTAATTGCCAATGGCCTCGGGGCCCTCCACCACCAGGTAGGTGGGGTCGCCCTTGAGACCCTGCACCAGGGAACGGTCTCCCTCCTTGTGGCCGGCGAGCCAGCCCGACAGGGTCACGGCGTTGCCGGCCTCATCCTTGGCGGCGGTGCCGCCGCCGGAACCAGCGGCACGGGGGGGGATGAAGTAGTTGATCACCGGGTAGAGGGCGCCCAGCGCGACCCCGGTGACCGACCCAAAGGTGAGCAGGTTCATGAACTGCCGGCGACCCATGCCGGGCACATCACCGTTGGATGGGTTGGAGGAGGCCGCAGGGATCTGGGTCATACGAACCGGTCCGGTCATCGGTGCATCGGGCGCCATTATGAACTGCGTGCGGTCCCGGGCGGGGGCACGGGGCTTGCCCTGGATGGAACGCTTCATGAAGAGCCCTGCGGCTTCCCGCTCCGCTGGGCCCGCCACCCCGCCTAGCGGCGCCAGTCAACGGCGTCGGCCCAGTGCGCCGCGCCGGCTCAAGGGAGCAGCTCAAGGGAGCTGTCTTTCCGCACAGGCGTGCCTGCATCCGCGAGCTTCCGGAAGCTGCCCGCCGGTGCTGAGCCGCAGCCCGGGGTGCTGCTGCCAGAGTTGGCCGATTCGATGCCCTGGCCATGGTGGACAGCGAGGCCGCCGCAGGCCCCCCCCTCAGCGTGGATGAACTGCTCGGCCTGATGCGGCAACGCTGGAAGGCCTCCTATGACCTGCAGCTGGTGCGCCGCCAGGGGCGCCTTTATCTGCATGTGATGTGGGGCCACCTGGAGCAGCAATCCTTCCCGCTCTCGGCCGAGGCCTACGGCGAGAAGCTGGCCGAAATCGTGGCCAGTCTCAATGGCCTCGGTTCGGCGGCCCAGGTGCGTCAGTGGCTCACCACCACCCGCGACAAGCCCCGCCTCGGGAAGGCCCTTTCCCTGCCCCTCCAGCTTCCGGAAGGCCGCGCCAGCGAATTTCTGCTCTGAGCGCGAGGCTGGCCCGCTCCCCAGCCATGGCGGCCCGGGGCTGGCCGGGTGCGGTCCGAGGGTGTCTTTGTCCCGATCAGGCCCTGGCGGGCCGTGAGCCGCTCAGGGCCACCAGGCCCACCCCCACCAGATAGAGGGCCGTGATCGCTCCGGCCAGCAGCAGCATCGTGATCGGATCGGTGGAGGGGGTGAGCACCGCGCCCGCCAGGGCGCTGCCGAGCACCACCCAGCGCCAGGCCCGCAGCATGGTGGGCGCATCGATCAATCCCAGGGCGCCCAGCAGCAGCTGCAGCACGGGCAGCTGGAAGGCCAGGGCCGTGGCCACCATCAGCAGCAGCACGAAGTCGAGATAGCGCTCAATCGACCAGATCGGCTCGACCACATCGGCGCCGTAGCTCACCAGGAAGCGCAGGGCGGCCGGCACCAGGGCCCACCAGGCGAAGGCCAGCCCGGCGAGAAAGAGCAGGGAGGAGCCGGCCACGGCAGGCGCTACCAGCCGCCGCTCCCGCCGGGTCAGACCCGGCAGCACGAAGGCCAGCAGCTCGAACAGCACCCAGGGCAGGGCCAGGGTGAGACCGGCGTAGCCCGCCACCTTCAGGGACACCAGCAGGAATTCCCCGGGGGCCAGCTGCAGGAAGCGGATCCCGGCGGCCGGCATCTCCAGCCAGCGCACCAGCGGCCGCACGAAGAGCAGGCAGAGGCCCGCGCCGATCACCACTGCCAGCAGGCTGCGCAGAACGCGCCAGCGCAGCTCCTCGAGGTGCTCCACCAGGGTCATCTCCACCTCGCCGGGGAACTCGTTGTCTGCAGGCGGAATGGGAGCGGGGGATGAACCCAGCGGACCGGTGGACTCCGCTGCCGCGGTGTCGGTTGCGGTGGCGTCGCTCGGGGGGGGCAACGGATGGTGCGCGGAGGTGGTCCCAGCCTGCACCCTGGCAGACGGGGCCGGTGGGGAGAGGGGCGCTGTTGCCGGGGCGGCCTCCGGCTGGAGGTCGGAATCGGACAAAGGGGGTGTGTTCCCTGGCATCAGCCCACGGGCTCTCCGCCCGATCCACGGCCGGCCTCGCCATCCCGCCCAGCAGTCAGCAGCGGGAGTGCCCGTTGCGGTTCCCCCCAGAGAATCTCGCCACTGCCATGGCGCACCGTGCCCGCACCGGCGCCGGCGATGCGCTGCAGCGTTTCGGCCGCCACCATCACCACCGGCACCCGACCGTTGCCCCGGGCGCGGCTGAAATGGGCGGCCAGGTCCGCCGCTGCGCCCAGATCCTCCTCCCGGGGGGGGGCTTCGGAGCCTTTGAGCACCACATGGCTGCCGGGGCACTCCTGGGCATGGAACCAGAGATCCCCCCGCCGCGCCTGGCGCAGGCTGATCCATTCGTTCTGACGATGGTTGCGGCCCACCTGCAGGCGCAGGCCCGTGGGGCTGCGCAGCTCAAGCGGCTGGGGGGTGGGGGCCTCGCGGCGGCGGCGGCGCTGGCCCTGGCGGGGCTCGAGCTGCTCCTCCAGTTCCGCCTCCAGCTCCTGAAGGGCCGTGATGGTCTCGCCGCTGTCGAGGAAGTGGAGGCTGGTCTCCAGCCAGGCGAGCCGCTGCCGGTGGAGGGCCAGGCGGGGTTCGATCGCCGCCACCGAGCGGCGCAGGCGGCGGGCCTGGTGGTAGAGCTTCTGGGCCTGGGTGATCACCTCCCTGGGGGGATCGCCCTGGCAGAGCAGGGCATCGGCCTGCCGCTGCAGGGCCTCACTGCCGGCGGCGGCCTCCAGCAGGCTCTGTTGATGGTCGGCTTCCCGGGCTTCCCGGCTGGTCGCCGCCTCCAGCCGTTGCCGAAGGGCCGCCCGGCGCTGCTCCAGCGCCCTTGCGGCCAGCCGGGTGCCGTAATAGTGCGCCAGGGAGCGGTTGATCGGACCTTCGGCCAGCGGAGCCGCTCTTCCCGTCACCGACCCCGCCGGCCCGGATGCCGCGCCGATCGTGTCCGGCTCCCGATGCGTCCCTGGGGCCTGCGGGGTGTCCTCACCATCCCGATCCCAGCAGCGGTAGTCGCTGCCCCCTCCCTCGCGGTAGCGGAAGCGGTTGTGCTCCACCGCCTCCAGCCAGGCCCGCCAGCGGCGGTGCAGGGCCTGCCAGTCGTCGGGTCGCAGGTCGTGCACCGGCCGCTCCAGCAGCCCGGACCCGCCCTCGAGCCCCTCCACGAGCTGGCGGGCCAGGCCTGGACTGATGCCCTGGTAGGCGTCCTGCAGGGCCCGTTGCAGCGGCAGGGGAACCAGGCTGAGGCGGCGGTGCCAGTCGTCGAAGGACTCCCCGCTCCTGGGGGGCTCCCCGGCCAGGGAGGGAGGGGGGCTGTAGGCGTCGCCGGTGCCGATCGGCCGCAGCCGTGACTGCTCCGGCCGCACCTGCCGGCCGGCCGCCACCACCCGCCGCCGTTCATCGAGCAGGAAGAGGTTGCTGCGGCGGCCCATCAGTTCCAGCACCAGCCAGCGCTGGCAGGATTCGCCCGGCCGCCGGGCGAATCCGAGCTCCACCACCCGCTCCCAGCCCTGCTGTTCGATCGACACCAGCGCCAAGCCCCGCAGGCCGTGCTGCAGCTGCTGGGCCAGGGTGCTGCCATCCCCCTGCCGGGGTGGCGCCGCGATCCCATGCAGCCGGGGCGCCTCCGCCTGCCAACCGAGCTCGAGCCAGCGGCCACCTTCCAGGCCCCGCAGGGCCAGCTGCACCGTGTGCGGATCGCTCTGCTGGGCCTTTTCGAAGCGGCTTGGCAGCAGGCTGGTCCGTAGCTCGGCCACCAGGGCCCGCAGGGTGGTTGCATCGATCGCCTGGATCGGCGCCATGGCCCGTGCCGTTTCAGACGCTTCTACTCTGCGGCCAGACCCCCCCGTTCCATGACCTCCACCCCCAGCCCCGGCCGGCTCACCGTGATCACCGGACCGAGCGGCGTCGGCAAGGGAACGCTGGTGAACCGGCTCCTGGCACGCCATCCCGCCATCTGGCTCTCCGTTTCGGCCACCACCCGGGCTCCCCGCCCCGGGGAGCAGGAGGGGGTGCACTACTTCTTTCTGGAGCCGCCTGCTTTCGAGGCGCTGGTGGCCGGCGGCGGCCTGCTGGAGTGGGCCGCGTTTGCCGGCAACTCCTACGGCACCCCCAGGCGGCCCGTGGAGGAGCAGCTGGCGGCGGGGCGGCCCGTTCTGCTGGAGATCGAACTGGAGGGGGCCCGTCAGGTGCGCGAGAGCTTCCCCGGCGCGTTTCAGCTGTTTGTGGCACCCCCCTCCTTCGCGGAACTGGAGCGTCGCATTCGCGGCCGTGGCACCGACAGCGAGGAGGCGATCGCCAGGCGGCTGGCACGGGCCCAGGTGGAGCTGGAGGCCGCCCCGGAATTCGACGCGGTGCTGGTGAACGCCGATCTGGAGGCCGCCCTGCTCGAGCTCGAGGGGCTGATGGGATTGGCGGCGTAAGGG
>Ga0209598_10000805_pt1 | contig 25526 bp, 26 predicted proteins | sample M_140807_EF_Meta_FD_187317 | JGI IMG/M metagenome (GOLD analysis project Ga0209598, IMG submission 187317) | Freshwater microbial communities from Lake Montjoie, Canada to study carbon cycling - M_140807_EF_MetaG (SPAdes) (version 2) | ecosystem: Environmental > Aquatic > Freshwater > Lake...
GCATTGTCGGCTTGCCGCAGGCCCTGCGGTGGTGCTATTCGGGTCGTGTCTTCGATGCGCAGGAAGCCTTGCGCGGCGGGCTGGTCGAGGCGGTGGTCGAACCGGATCAGTTGCTCGAGCATGCGCACGCCATCGCCCGGGAGATCGTCGATCACACTGCGCCGGTGTCGGTGGCGCTGACCCGGCAGATGTTGTGGCGCTTCACCGGTGATCCGACGCCTTTCGATCTGATGGAAATCGACAGCGACCTCAACAAGCGGCTCGGCGCAGGGCCGGATGTTCGGGAGGGCGTCTCGGCCTTTTTCGAAAAGCGTGCGCCGCAGTTTCCCGGCAAGGTGTCCACCGACATGCCTCAAGGCTATCCGTGGTGGGAGCCCCGTTGAGCTCGCACGCACCATGACAATGTCGACCGACGCATTCGGCGAATTGCTGCAGAAGGCGGCCTGCAGGGCCTTGCCGGCTGCCGATCGCATCGAAGACCTTAAGCGCCTGTCCGCAGGCGCGACGCTTGAGACCTGGTCATTTGATGCGGTCGGTGCGAATGCCCGCTGGCCGTTGATTCTGCGACGCTCGCCGGGCGGCGTTCGGGCTGTTCGCACACTCGCGCTGGCCGACGAAGCGGCGCTGGTGCAGGCATTGCGCACGGCTGGCGCACCAGTGGCCGAAGTGGTGTCCATCCTCGCAGACGAGGACGGTCTGGGCGATGGGTTCATGATGATCCGCATCGAGGGCGAGACGATTCCGCGCAAGATCCTGCGTGATGCCCGGTTCGATGCGATCAGGCCGCAGCTGGTGGGACAGTTTGCTCAAATCGCCGCGGGGCTGCATGCAGTCGAAGTGTCGACGCTTCCAGCCGCCTTGCCGGTTTCCGGAGTGCGGCGCACGCTGGATGATTTGCGATTGCGAACCGAAGCGCTCGAATCACCCCGTCCGGTTTTTGATCTGGCGATTCGCTGGCTGACGGACCACGCGCCCTCGGAAGTCCTGCCCGCGCGACTGGTTCATGGCGATTATCGGCATGGCAACGTGATCATCGGATCCGATGGCATACGGGCCGTGCTGGACTGGGAAATCGCGCATCTGGGCGACCCGATCGAAGACCTGGCCTGGCTGTGTCTGCCGCCCTGGCGTTTTGGCCACCTGGATCGGCCGGCCGGTGGGCTGGGCTCTCGTGAGTCCCTTCTGAGCGCCTATGAACAGGCCACTGGCCAGACGGTTGATCCGATGCGCTTCCGGTTCTGGGAGCTGCTGGGCAGCCTGCGCTGGGGCGTGAGTTGCGCGAGCATGCTCGAATGGTTTCGCAGTGGTCGGAATCGCACGGTGGAGCGCGCGATGATCGTGCGCCGGGCCTCTGAGAACGAGATGGACATGATGCGCCTGCTCTGCGGGAGGGCCTGAGATGCTCGATTCACCGACACCAGTCGAGATTCTGGAAGTGGTCGCCGCGATGATCCGCGATCAGCTCGTCCCGCAATTGCCACCCGATGCGGTCTTTCACGCACGGGTCGCAGCCAATGCAATCGACCTGGTGCGTCGCCAGCTTGAATCAGGCGATGCGCGGGAGGCCGAGTCCCTTGAGCGACTGCAGCGACTGCTGGGCCGTTCGGGCGACGCTGACACACTCGAGCGCGAGCTCAGCGACCGCATCCGGCGCGGCGAACTGACCGTCGAAACACCCGGACTTCTGGATCATCTGATGGCGGTCACGATGGCCAAGATGTCGATTGACCAGCCCAGCTACGCCAGCTACCGACGCGAACTCGAACAGCACTGAACCCACCAAGGACACACACATGGACTTCAATCTGCCGCCCGACCTGGTCGACTATCTCGCCAGACTCGATGCGTTCATCGACGCCGAAATCCGCCCGCTTCAGGCGCAAGACGACAACGAACGCTTCTTCGACCATCGCCGCGAATGGGCGCGAACCGACTTTGAAGGCGGTGGTTTGCCGCGCGAAGAGTGGGAAGCCCTGCTGCTCGAGGCCAAGCGCCGTGCCGACAAGGCCGGCTTCTACCGGTTCTCTTTGCCCAAGGAATATGGCGGTCAGGGCGGTGGAAACCTCTGGATGGCGGTCATTCGCGAGCACATGGCGAGCAAGGGTCTCGGCCTGTTCAATGACCTTCAGAACGAGCATTCGGTGGTCGGCAATTTCCCCTTCATCGTGATGCTGCGTGATTTCGGCACGCCCGCTCAAAAAGAGAAATTCATCAAGGGCTCGCTCAGTTTCGAAATGAAAATCTCGTTCGGTCTGACTGAACCGAACCACGGATCGGACGCCACGCACATGGAGACCCGTGCGGTGCGTGAGACCCGCAATGGCGTGAGCGGCTGGCGCATCGATGGCGAAAAGATGTGGACCACCGGCATGCACATCGCCACCCATTGCGCCACCTTCGCCCGCACCTCGGGCAAGGACGGCGATGGCAAAGGCATCACCTGTTTTCTGGTGCCCACTGAAACGCCGGGCGTCAAGGTCGAGGAATACCTCTGGACCTTCAACATGCCGACCGATCACCCCCGGGTGAGCTTCACCAATGTGTGGGTGCCGGATGAGGCGATGTTCGGCTCTCTCGACATGGGTCTGCCGTTGGCGCAGTCCTTCGTTCATGAAAACCGCATCCGTCAGGCAGCCAGTTCATTGGGCGCGGCGAGCTTTTGCGTGAATGAAAGCGTGCGCTATGCCCGTGAGCGCAAGCCTTTCGGCGAAGACCTCGCCCGGAATCAGGGGATTCAGTTCCCGCTGGTTGAACTGGCAACCCAATGCGAAATGCTGCGCCAGCTGATCCGCAAGACCGCCTGGGAAATGGATCAGATGCCGCATCCCGAGGTCGAGAAAAAACTCTCCGACAAGGTCTCGATGTGCAATTACTGGGCTAATCGCCTGGTGTGCGAGGCGGCTGATCGCGCCATGCAGGTGCATGGCGGGATCGGTTATTCACGGCACAAGCCCTTCGAGCACATCTATCGGCACCATCGCCGTTATCGGATCACCGAGGGCTCCGAGGAGATCCAGATGCGCAAGGTGGCTGGCTTCCTGTTCGGCTACATGGGGCCGAACAAGCACTGAGCCTCAGAAGCGTTCGAAGGGGCCGAGCAGCCGCCACTGGCCGACCGGCAGGTTGCCCAGTGGAATTCGGCCCATTCGGATGCGGCGCAGCCCGGTGACTTTGAGGCCGACCAGATCGCACATGCGTCGAATCTGACGCTGGCGGCCTTCGCGCAGCACGAAGCGCAGCTGGTCTTCGTTCTGCCAGGACACTCTGGCCGGTTTGAGTGCACGGCCATCGAGTGACAGTCCGTGATTGAGCAGGGCCAGTGAGCTCGCATCGAGCGTGCCTTCGACGCGAACCAGATACTCTTTTTCGATGTCGGATTGGTCGCCGATCAGCTGCCGTGCGATCCGTCCGTCCTGAGTGAGGACGAGCATGCCGGTCGAGTCGATATCGAGGCGGCCTGCCGGCGCAAGCCCTCGGGTGTCGATCCGCTTGGGGCCTGCAGCCTTGCTCGGAGCGGGCTGGGGGCCGGCCACCCGAGGATCGGTCCATTGGCGATCGGGCGTGATCAGCCGAACCGCAGGCGGATAGTGGCCATCGTCATCGGCATGCGAGACATGCCCAATCGGCTTGTTCAGGATGACTGTGATGCGTTGGGCCTGTTGCAGCTTGGCGCCCTCGGCCAGGCTGACCGTCTGGCTCGGATGGGCGCGGCTGCCCAGCTCGGTGACAGGGTGGCCATCGAGCAGGACCAGGCCCTGCTCAATGTAGAGGTCGGCTTCACGGCGCGAGCAGATGCCTCGCTCGGCAAGCAGTTTCGAGATGCGGACGCGGCCGTCCGAAGGGGGGGATTCATTCATGTCAACCCGAATCATAAGGCGCGGCCTGATCGCTGCGGCAGGATGCGCGCGTTTAAGATGGCGCGATTCCTTTGGGCGAGCATGATGAATCCAGATATTTCATTCGGGCTGCGCGGCCGGCGTGCTCTGGTCAGCGGGCATCGAGGCGGTATCGGTGCGGCGGTGGCCGCCCTTTTCGAGCGTGACGGCGCACAGGTGATCGGCCTGGATTTGCCGGATTTCGACCTCTCGGATGTGGCGACGGTTCAGGCGCGTGCCGAGGCCTTGATTGCAGATCACGGCCCGATCGATATTCTGGTGAACTGCGCAGGCATCACCACCCTGGGCAGTGTGCTGGAGACCGATCTGCGCGAAGCGCAACGGGTCTTTGATGTGAACTTCATGGCGCCCTATGCGCTGATCCGGGCGGTGCTGCCAGGCATGATCGCGAAGTTGCGCGGTGCTGTGGTCAATGTGGCCTCGGATCAGGCCCTCATTGGCAAGCCGGTGAGTGCAGCCTATGGCGCGAGCAAGGCGGCACTGGCACAGCTCACCCGCAGTGCTGCGCTCGACTGGGCTCCTCACAACATCCGATTCAATTGCGTCGCGCCGGGCAGCACCGACACCGCGATGCTGGCCGGTGTCATCGGACAATTGGCGCAGCGCTACCCGGACCGGTTTCCGACGTCCTCTGTGGATGCCTACCGCGGCTCGGTACCGCTGGGGCGGTTTGCCTCGACCGACGAAATTGCAGCCGCAATTGCGTTTCTGGCCAGTGATGCCGCCAGCTTCGTGACCGGCGTGATCTTCCCGGTCGACGGCGGGACGACCGCCGCATGATCGCGCAGGCAGGCGATGCGCCCTGGGCGCTGGTCACCGGTGGCACCCGGGGGATCGGCCTGAGCATCGCCCAGGCGCTGGTCACAACAGGCTATGAGGTGGTCGTGGCCGCACGCCATGCGGTCAGTGTACCGGCGCCGCTTCGGTTCATGTCGGTCGACATCACCGATACGCAGGCGGTGCGGCATGCGATCAGCACGCTGCCCAGAATTGATCTGCTGGTGAATAACGCGGGGCTTGCCGGCGCCAACACGCCGGACGATCCGGACGATGCCCTGTGGGCGCAGATCCTGGCCACCAATCTCACCGCAGCCTGGGTCTGCAGCAGTGCTGCGCTCAAGCGACTGCCCGACGGCAGCGGACGCATCATCAACATTGCCTCCATCCTCGGGCTTCGGGCTGTCCCGGATCAGCCGGCCTATTGCGCCGCCAAGCACGGCCTGATCGGTCTGACCCGATCGATGGCATTGCATGCCGCGGCGCGTGGCATCACGGTCAATGCCATCTGTCCGGGTTGGGTGGAAACCGAGATGTCGGCTGCGCGATTCGAAGTACTCGGCATCACGCGTGAACAGGCGGGTGCCGGGATTCCGATCGGACGGATGAGCACACCGCAGGAGATCGCGAATCTGGTGGTGTTTCTGGCCGGGGCCGGTGCGGCATCGATCACCGGACAGGCACTGGTGGTGGACGGCGGCTCAAGCACCGCTGCCTGAATCGAAACACGGCTCGCGCGCCTTAGCGGCGGCTGTCGCTTTCCATGGGTCTCAGGTCATAGCCCAGTCTGGGAAAGTGCACGACCACCGTCCCGGCCACAGGGTCGTGCCTGCGCACCGCGATCTCATCCTGACCGAGATGAACCAGCTCGCCGCTGACTGCGTCGCGGCCATAGTCGTCTGCCCGAACCCTGACCTCGCTGCCCAGTGGTGGATCATGTTCCCACGGCGATGAAACCGCTTGCGCTTCAGGATCAGCATGTTTTGCAATCGCCAGCGCATCGGCGGGGGCAAGCGCAGTCGGTGTGCCATGGCCGATCGCCTTCACGCGTGCCATCCATCGAGCCATCGACGGATAGGGTTCGAGTTCGAAGGCGAGCAGGTTCGTGCGCGCGGTGAAGAACCACAGCGGGTGATACACGGCCAGGTCGGCCACCGTGGCTGAGTTGCCCAGGATCCAGTCTCGACCGTCGGCCAGCATGGCTTCTACTTCCGGCAGCTGTGCATGAACCAGTGGCGCGTTGCGAAGCGCAGCCCGTCGCATGGTGGCTGCGTCCGGTGGCGGCAGGTTGCGCATCTGTGAGCGGTCGGCCTGCAGACCAGCGGGCAGATGATCCACGTTCATGCCCGACACATACAGGGTGATCGGGCGCATCAGCCGGTTCTCGGCCCAGTAGGCGATCGCATCAGCCATGGCCGCATGGGCAGGTGGAAACAGGCTTGGCTGCGGCACCCGCCGCTCGATTTCACGAATGATGAGTCGGGTGTCGCAATAAATGTCCGCGCCGATCTGCAGCACCGGCGTGCGTCGATAGCCGCCGGTCAGCGGCACCAGATCGGGCTTGGGTGCGATCGGCGGGATCGTGACCGATCGCCAGGCAAGGCCCTTGAAGCCGAGCGCGAGCCGCGCTTTTTCAGCGAAATTGGAGAAGTCGTAGTGGTGAAGAATGAACTCAGTCATGCTGAATTTTTTTCAGCGCACCGGCGATGCATTCACCCGACAGATTGATGGCCGGCACGCCTCGAAACACAAACGCGATACCGGCTGCCGCCTGAAGCTCGTCGATGCTTGCACCGGCGCGCAGGGCCGCAACCGCATGGTTTTCCGCAGCCACCGAGCCATTGACCAGCAAGATGGCGAAGGCAATCAATTGCGAGGTCTTGCGATCGAGGGCCTTGGGGTCGATGAGTTGCGCGCGCAAGGCTTCGATGGCGGTGGTCATCTCTGGGGCGGTCTGAAGCCCTAACTGCACCCGCTCGTCGACCCGCTTCGGCATGAAGCCGATCAGGTCCTGATAGTGCGCACGAATCGCGCTCAGCTCGGCATCCGAAGTTGCGGGCATGGCCGTGTTTGATTCAGGATTCATCGACTGATCCTTCTCATGTCTGATTGACCGGGACAAAACCGTAGAGCCGCGCCGCGTTGTCTGCAAACAGCGGCACTCTCACTGAGTCATCTTCAATCCAGGATTCGAGCGCATCGAGCAGGTCGATATCATTGGGCATGTCGGCGTGGATGCCCGGATGCGGCCAGTTCGTGCCCCAGACGCAGCGGTCGGGATGATCGCGCAGCAGCGCCTGAGCGATGGGTCGCATGTCCTCGAAGGCCGGACCGGGTGCATCCGAGAGCCGATACCAGCTCGAAATTTTGGTCCAGGTGTCGCTGCGTGCGGACAGCAGCCGGTCAACGACTTTGAACCCGGGTGAGTCGATGCCTTCGGAGCCGCGCACACGGCCCATGTGATCAAACACCAGGGGCACCGGGCAGGCCATCAGGCGCGATTCAAGCTCGACCCAGTCAGCCGCTTTGGCGATGTTGATTTCGATGTGCCAGCCATGCGGGGCGATCAGTGCGGCGATCGATTCGAGATCCCGAGTGGTTGCGCCGGTCGGGAACTGGTCCATGAGCCTCGCGGCCCGAAAGCCTGCGGCATTGAGCGAGGCGATCAGAGCCGGGCTGGCATCCGGCGGGATCGCGGCCACTGCGCGAAGGCGGTCGGGATAGGCCTGCACGAAGTCTTCGGTGATGCGATTGTCGTAGCCGTAGGGCGTTCCATGGACCTGAACGCCGCGCTCGACACCGAGCGCCTCATGCAAGGCAAACCAGGCTTCGCGGGTACACAGGGGCGGGTCGTATCGGCGATGGCCGACCAGTGGGTACTGATCGAATCGATCGAAAACATGCGCATGGCAATCGACAGTGCCTCGCGGCAGAGCGCGAAGCGGTTTGCGCAGGCGATCGTCGGGTGGCAGGGGCTGGGATGAGACGCTTGCGGTCGACATGGTGTCAGTCCATCGAGATATTGGACTCGCGGGCAACCGTTCGCCAATTGGCGAAATCCTTCTGGATATAGGTCTCGAAGGACTTGTTGTCGGATTCGATCAGATCGACACCCAGTCCTGCGAAGCGCTCCTTGACCGCCGGGCGGGCCATGGCCTGCTTCAAGGCTGCCTGCAGCTTCTCGAGCACCGGTCGCGGGGTGCCAGCGGGTGCGAACAGGCCGGTGAATGTGATCACCTCGTAATCCGGCAGGCCCAGCTCCATCAGCGTCGGCACATCGGGTTGTTGTGCAGCGCGCTGTTTCGAGGTGACTGCAAGCGCCCTAATGCGACCTTCCTTGATATGGGGCAGCGAGGCAGTGAGTTGATCCATCATGGTCTCGACTTGGCCACCCACCAGATCGGTGAGCGCCGGGCCGCTGCCCTTGTAAGGGATGTGATTGAGCTTCATGCCGCCCTGGCGCGCGAGCAACTCGATGGCCAGATGGTTCGATGATCCGGTACCGGCCGAGGCGACCGAAACTTGCCCGGGGCGAGCCATCGCCTGGGCAACGAACTCGCGATAGTTGCGGATCGGCGCTTTGGCCGAGGCGGTCAGCACGATCGGCACCGAATGGATCGGGCCGATGAGCGCCAGGTCCTTGATCGGGTCATAGGGCGGGGTCTTGGCCAGCGCTGGCGCCACGGTGATGGTGCCGCTTGAGCCCAGCAGCAGGGTGTAGCCGTCAGCAGCGCCTTTAGCCACCGCGGTCGTTCCGATCATGCCGCCAGCCCCTGGGCGATTCTCGATGACCACCTGCTGGCCCAGGATTTCGCTCAGCGCGGGTGCGATCGTGCGAGCGGTGATGTCCACATTGCCGCCGGGTGCCCAGGGCACCATGATGCGGATCGGTTTGTTGGGAAATTCCTGGGCGCTGGCGATCGGGTTGAAGGATCCAAGCGTGAGGCCGCACAGTGCGGCAGCGAGAAATCGCAGGCGAGTGCGCGCGATGACCGGGTGCATGGTGTGTCTCCGGGTGTATGAGGGTGTCAGGCAGCTGCGCCGGAAATGTACCTTAATCCCCGGCGTGTCCCGTCGACAGTGGTACCGTCACCGGTCGAAATGACCGATCCCATTTTTCGAGGTGAACCGCCCATGAGCGCCCTGATCCGCCGTACCACCGGACTGCCCGTGAACCTGGCCTACATCGATGTCGGTGAAGGCACGCCGATCATTTTTGTGCATGAATTTGCCGGCGACATGATGAGCTGGCTGCCTCAGGTCAATGCCCTGTCGCGCCGATACCGCTGCATCGCCTACAGCGCGCGCGGCTACACGCCCTCCGATGTGCCGACCGACCCGAAGGCCTACGGCTGGGAATTCGCCGTCTCGGACATCATCGCGCTGATGGATTTCCTGAAGATCGAAAAGGCCCACCTCGTGGGTCTGTCGATGGGCGGCTATGCCGTGGTTTCAGCAGGCTATCTGCATCCGGACCGCATCCTTTCGATCGGGGTGTGCAGTGCCGGGTCGGGATCGGTGTCGCACGGTCGCGAGGAAATGATTGCATCCAGCCTGGCAATGGCTGATCGCATCGAGCGCGAGGGGACGCGTCTTGCCGTCACGGATTATGCGAAGGCGGCCTCACGTGTGCCCTTCCTGGAAAAGGACCCGATGGGCTTTGATACCTTTTTCCAGCAGTTCGCAGGCCACGATTCACTGGGCTCGGCGCTGACACTGCGCGGCTTTCAGGCGGCGCGCCCCTCATTGCTCGACAAGGGCACGGAGCTGGCGAGCATCAAGGCGCCGGTCTTGATGCTACTGGGCGATCGGGACAGCGGCTGTGTGGAGCCCACGCTGTTCATGTGGCGCACCATTCCCGGCGCAAGCCTGGCTGTGCTGCCCAATTCAGGCCACTGCATCAACCTTGAAGAGCCGGAGTTGTTCAACAGCATGCTGCTGGCGTTCATCGACCGAGTCGAAGGGGCTGCACGACGCCAGGTCTGAGCGCAGACCGCGGCGGGGCTTCATCGCCTCGGATAGAATCGCGGGTTGCCTCCAGTGGATGCCGTGATCCGATGACTGCTGCCTCGCCCGCTGCCCGTGCACCCTCCGGGGCTGTGGTCGGCGGCATGAACTACACGCTGGCCTGTCTGTTCTGGGGGATGAACATCCCGCTGACGGCCACCCTCTTCAAGACTTTCGATCCGTTCGCGCTGGGCTTCATCCGGGTCGGGATGGCCGCGCTGATTCTGGCGCTTGTGGTCGGACTGACGCTCGGAGCCAGCCGGTTCAACTCGCCGATTCCGATCTGGCGCATCCTCGTGATGGGGTTTTTTGCGAGCAGCTTTTTTGCGATGTACAACATCGGGCTGCGATATACCAACACGATCACCGCGGCGGCCATCATCGCCGGCTCGCCCGTCTATGGCGCGGTGGTCTCTCGCTGGATGGCCGGTGTCCGCCTTGAGAAGGGCTTCTGGGGCGCAGCCCTGCTGACGATCATTGGTGCCGGCATCGCCATTTACGGTCGCGCAGATGCCAGCGGGCAGTCGGTGCATCTGCAAGGCGGTGAGATGCTGATCGTTCTCGGAATCGCCTGCTGGACGATCTATTCAATGCTCTCGCAGCGCTGGTTCAGTGCGCAAACGCCCCAGTTGCAACGCACCTACCTCGGCTTGACTGCAGCCACGCCCTGGCTGGTCCTGTGGTGGCTGGTGGCCCGAGTGGTGGGCTTTTCCGGTCCGATCAATCTGAACCCGGATGCGACCGCGATCGCCTATTTGCTGATCACCGCAGTCTTTGCAACCGCGCTGGGTGGTGTGATGTGGAACAAGGGCGTCGCGCGGCTCGGAATCAATGCCGGCATGATGTGGCAAAACACCGTGCCGGTCTTTGCCGTGTTGATCTCCCTGATCTTTTTCGGTGTGATGCCGCTGCCCGAACAGGTGCTTGGCGGGGTGATCGTGCTGGCAGGGGTGCTCTACATGCAATGGCACAAACTGCGGCGCAGCGCGCTCTGAGCGTTTGACCTCAGATATAGCGGCGTCTTAGCAGTTCGGCCGCTGATTCATCGAGCAGGTCCGCGCGGCGAACCTCCTCGAATCGAGCCAGCAGGTCTTCGGGCCTAAGGCGCCTTTTCTCGGCACCGCTGAGATCCTGGATGATCCGGCCTCGGTGCATCATGATCAGCCGGTCTCCGAGACTGACCGCCTGCGCCATGGAGTGCGTGACCATCATCGTGGTGAGACGATCGCGCGTCACCACCCGGTCAGTGATGCGAATCACCTGATCGGCGCTCTTGGGGTCGAGCGCGGCCGTGTGTTCGTCCAGCAGCAGCAGACGGGGCTTCACCAGCGTCGACATCAGCAGGGTCAGTGCCTGGCGTTGGCCACCCGAGAGGCTGCCGATCAGATTGTCCATGCGCAGCTCAAGCCCCATGCCCAGCGTGCTCACCGCCTCGCGAAGCAGCGCAGTGTGCGCACCGGACAGGGCCCAGCCCAGACCGCGGGACTGACCGCGACGCGAGGCCAGGGTCAGGTTCTCGGCGATCGTGAGATTCGGAGCGGTGCCGCTGAACGGGTTCTGAAAGACTCGGCCGATGTAGCGGGCGCGCCTGTGTTCCGGCCAGGTGGTGACATCCTGCCCGTCGATGGCGATGGAACCCTGGTCGGTGATGAAACTGCCGGCCACCGCATTGAGCAGGGTCGATTTGCCTGAGCCATTGGTGCCCAGCACGATCACGAAGGAGCCCTCATCAAGCGACAGCGTCACGCCCTGCAGCGAGCGGACCTCATTCGATGAGCCGGCATTGAAGGTCTTGTGGATATCGTGGATCTCAAGCATGGCGCACCCCGGTGCGCGGCTTGTGCTTGCGCCACTGACGGATGAGCATCGGCGCCACCAGGGCGATCAGCACGAAGGCGGCGGTGATGAGTTTCAGATCGTTGGGGTTCAGGCCGACCCGCAGCGCCACCGCAACCAGCAGTCGAAACAGGATCGCGCCGAGGATGGCGGCCACCAACAAGTGCCCCAGCTTGCGCGAGCCCACCAGGGCCTCGCCCAGGATGACGCTGGCCAGGCCCGCCACCAGCGAGCCGATGCCCATGCTGATGTCTGCAAAGCCCTGGTACTGAGCAAGCAGCGCACCTGACAAGCCGCACAGGGCGTTGGAGATGGCCAATCCCATGGTCTGCATGCCTGAATCGCTTGCGCCCAGCGCGCGGATCATCTGGCTGTTGTCGCCGGTGGCTCGCATGGCAAGCCCCAGTTGCGTGCGAAAGAATGCATAAAGGAGGGCGCAGACGCAGGCTGCGATCAGCAGCACTGCGAACAGCACCGACAGGTCTGATACCGAGGCGCTTCGACCCAGCAATTCAATCGTTTCGCGGCCACCGAACACAGCCTTGCCCAGATGGGCCGCAGCGTTGGCAAAGCCCGATGTGTGCGCCAGAGGCAGGTTGCTGCCACCCATCACATGCAGGTTGACCGAGTACAGCGCGGTCATGACGAGTATTCCGGCCAGCAGGTCATTGACCTTGAACCGGGTGTGGATCACCCCGGTCAGCGCACCGGCCAGGGCGCAAATGAGCATCGCGACAACGATCGCCACGGTGGGGCCCGAGCCGTTGAGCAGCAGCACGGCCGACACCGCCGCCCCGAGGGTGACGGTGCCTTCACAGGTCAGGTCGGGGAAGTTGAAGATCCGAAAGCTGATGTACACGCCCAGTGCCAGCACCGAGACGATGAGGCCGATCGTCAGCGATCCAATCAGCAGGTTCATGCCAGGGCTCCGGTCTCGAGCGCGCCGACCCAGCAGGCGCCGCGGATGAATCGGGTTTCTTCTGGCCGGTCTGCGATTCTGTCGTCGCACAGCAGATGGATCACCCCCTGCGCCGAACCACCCTCGAAGAGCGGGCGCACTGTGCGGTGCAAGTCGATGCGGCCTCTGGGCAAGGGGCGGTGTCGAAACGGCGCTGCATGAAGATGCCCGGTTGGCGCTGTTGCCGCACCGATCGGTCGCATGAAGGCCTGCAGATCGGCGGGAACCTGCGCATCGCGGGCAATCAGCCCGACCGCCACGATGGTCGAGCCGGCATCCAGTCGCTCGCTTGAAAACGACAGCCAGTCGCGCATTGAAGGGTGAGAGTAGGGCGCATTCGGATTGGGCTGAACCGCCGGCGAGCGACGCAAGGCGGCACCGATCAGACCCGCCGATTCGGCACAGATTGCAATGCAGGCCAGTGGGCTGTTGACTGCAGCGAGTGCCTGTTCGCACAGCTCGGTCAGGCCGATTGACTGCTGGACATCACGCGGCTCGAATCGAAGCAGGTGGCTGAAGTCGCCTTCACAGCGCATGCTGTAGAGCGATTGGACCTGCGCGATGAAATCGCCTTCCCCCATCAGGTAATCGCAGCCAGTCGAGCCATGACCCGGCTGGCAGGCGATCGCACCGGCCAGGGCCAGGAACTCGCCGAAAAATTCGCGCGATTCGAGGAAATCATTGCCCAGTGCACCCAGACCCAGAGCCAGCGAATGGGCGGGCATGGGCAGGGTCTGGCAATCGGCTGCAGTGAACCGGCAGCCGTCGAGCCGGCCGGGATCGCCCTGGACGCGATATCGCATCGACGCAGCGCCCAGCGTGTGCAGCTCGAAATGCGTCGTGGCGGTCTCATGGGTCCTTGGCCCAACCGGCCCCGGTGCCGAGGCCTGTAAGGCCGCCTGAGCCGGCTTCTGAGCAGGCGTCTGGATGTTTGTCTCTTCAATGCTCAGCAGACCGAGCAAGCCGGTGAGAGACAAGACCTGTGCAACAGGCTCGGGCAGATTGCGCAGGGCGAAACGGCCTGACAGCGCCTGCAACTTGCGATGGCTGGATAAAACCACCCGGATGCCGGCCGAGCTCATGAACTCGACGCCTGAAAGATCAAGCACCAGGTCGTGCTGCTCGTTGCGCAGCCGCTCGTCGATCTGACGTTCCAGGTGATCGGACCAGTGGCCGTCGAGTCGACCGCTGATGCTCAGGATCGTGCGATCACCGGATTGTTCGGAGGCGATGTCCATGCTGTCCTGGGGTGACTGGGTTCAGCGCGATGCAGGCGCGGGCGGGCTGCTGGCAGCGGCCTTGATGGCGCCCGGGCCGTGCTCGCCATCCTTGTCGATGAGTACGGTGGCGCGGTCGCGCACCGCCTGAGGGATCTGCCAGGGATCCCTCAGGCCCTCCAGGGCATTGAGGTTGATCATCAGACGCCCGGGCGCCCTGTTCTCGATGGGCATGCTCGCGGGCGAGGTGCCTGCGAGTACGGTAGCGGCCAGTTCGCCGACATCCCGGCCGATCGAGACATAGTCCAGCCCGAGGTCAAAGAGCGTGCCTTTGCGCACATTGGGCGGGATGATCGAAATCACCGGGATGCGGGCGTTGCGGGCCGCCTTCACGATCACATCGATTGCGACCAGCGTCACCACATCGGCCGAAACCAGGAAGGCATCAATGCCGCGCGAGGTCAGTGACTGCGCAGCCTGCGCCACCTCGGTGCTGTTTTCGGCATTGGCTTCGAGCAGCTCAATGCCCAGGCTCTTGCAGGTCTTACGGATTTCCTCGGTATAAATCTGGGAGCTGACCTCTGAACTGTGCCAGATCAGCCCCAGACGGCGCAGGCCCGGATTGAACTCGCGCGCCAGCTTCAGCACCTCGGGCACCGCGATCAGGCTGTCGTAGCCCACCATCCAGGGCGGGTGGTCCATCGGGTCGGCGCCGATGCCCACGCCGGAGCGCTGCGACTTGACGATGATGCCGTAGACATGGGGCACCTTCGACTGGCGGTTGGCATTGGCCACCGTCTGCAGGCTCAAGGTGCTGGCCGAAATGATCAGGTCGTTCGATCCGTCGGTGACTCGCCGCGCAATGTCGTTGGCGGTGGCGAGGTCACCTTGCGCGTTGAACATCGACAGGCGCACGGTGCGACCATCGATGCGTCCTTTGTTTGCCAGGCCTTCGATGATGCCCTTGACGCCCTCATCGATTGCGGCCTGGGTGGTGTGCTGCACGATCGCGACCCGCGGCATGTCGGCAGACGATCGGCTGCGGCTGTCGTCGAAGGCGAGCAGGATGCCCGAAACCGCGAGGATCATCGCAATCGGCGCAATGAAGGGGCGGATGAGATTGATCAAGGCTTGCATCGGTCGAGTTTAGCCTGAACGCCGAAAAACGAAGACGCCGGTTGACGCGCGCTTTGCCGGGTGCCTAGCATCGCTTTTCCACTCGAGGGTGCCTCATGGCTGATTTCACACTGTGCGTGGGCACTGCCGGGACGTCTGTCTGGTTCAGCCGGGATCTGGGCGAGACCTGGGAGCGTCCCTACACTGAATCCGGGCTGTATCTCGAGTCACGGGTCTGGGCGCTGTCCGCCCATCCGGATCGCCCCGGTGAGGTGCTGGCCGGCACTGACTCCGGTGTGTACCGATGGTCTGAAGTGCATCGCAGGTGGAGCCACCTGCCATCGCCGTTTGATGCGGCATGCACCTGGGCGCTGGCGCAGGATCCCCATGATGCCGATGTGATCGTCGCGGGCACGCACCCGGCTGCGCTTTATCGATCCGATGATGGCGGCCAATCCTGGCGAAAACTCGACGTGAAACTGGCCGACGAGTGTGTTTTCGTCGGTATTCCGAGGGTGACTCAGGTGATCTTCGATCCTGAAATCCGCGACACACTCTGGGCTGGCGTCGAGATCGATGCGGTGCACCGCAGCCGCGATGGCGGTCGCACCTGGGACCGACTGGACAGTGGGCTGGTGTCAGGCGATGTTCACGGGGTGGCGGTGGTGCGCCATGGCGAGCGCACGATCTTCGCCACGACCAACAAGGGGCTGCACCGCAGCAGCGACGAAGGTCAGACCTGGACCTTCCAGTCGCTCGACTCGCCCTGGCAGTACACCCGCACAATCATGGCGCGCGCCGACGGTGACGACACCCTCTTCTTGACCAATGGCAATGGGCCGCCCGGGTCGACCGGTCGCTTGCTGCGCTCGGTGGATCACGGCTCGAGCTGGCAGGATGTCGGCTTGCCCGGTCAGACGAACAGCACGCCGTGGTGCATCGCCTCGCATGCATCAGATCCGAACATCGTCTTTACCGTCACCAACCTCGGGCAGATCTTCCGAAGCCTTGATGGCGGCCAGTCCTGGACGAAGCTGATCCGCGAGTTCGGTGAGGTCCGATCGATGGTGCTGATGCCCTCCTGAGGGCATGGCATCGCGGCGGGGGTCAGCGAGTCGCTTCGGTCCTGCCGGCTTGAGGTGAGCCGGGCTGCATCGACCTGACGGTGTACTCGAGTGCTTCGAGGCGCCGGTCGCGGATACCCAGTTCACGCAGGTGTGCAACCGTTTCGAACAGGTAGTCGCAACACCGACCCAGATGCCCCTGAGCGGTGGCAATGTGATGCGCCACCGTCTGGTGGTCAAGCCCGGGCACATAGCGTTCATGCGCACGGTTGGCGGTGAAGGTGATCACCGGCTCCGGGCCCTCAGGGGTGCGGGCCAGCGTCCAGACCGGGCGATAGGACAGGGTCAGCATCTCGCGGCGCCACAGCACATCAAGTTCGGTTGATTCAGTGCCGGGTGCGAGCCGGTAGGCCACGCCGGTGCAACTGCCACCGGATTCAAGCGACAGCATCAATCCCGGCCGCTCCGGGCTGCCGCGGCCGGCGCGATTCCACAGACAGAACGCGCGATGAAAGCCGTGGATGCGAGCCACCCGGCGCTCGGCGAACTCGAAGGCGGGATTCCAGATCAGTGAACCGAACGCGAAGACCCAGACCCGCCCGGGCATCGGTGAGCGGGCGATCATCGTCGCGATGTCTGCGTGGCGCTCCTCGTCGGTCATCAGCCGCACATTCGGGCCGAGCACGGCCCGCAAGGACTGATGGATGGACCCATCAAGGATGCTCTGTCGAGTCAGGGGCGAGCTCATCGATGCAGCAATTGAATCCGAGGGTTCAGATGACGGCTGGCTCAGCGCAGCACCGGCAGAGGGTTCGGTCCATTGTTCGGGATGGGTGTGCGATCCACGTTCAGGATCATCGAGACCAGCGAGTAATAGCCATTGACTGCGATCAGGTCCATGACGCCCTGCTCGCCGAACAGATCGAGCACTTTGCGGTAGGTCGCGTCGCTGACCTGCTTGCTTTCGTGCAATTCACGGCTGAAGGTGTAGATCGCTTCCTCATCCGGTTTCATGCCGGTCGGGGTCTGTCCAAGGGCAATCGCATCCGCGATCTTCGGATCAAGACCGGCCTGCAGGGCCAATCTGTAGTGGGCGTGCCATTCGTACTGCGAACTCCAGTGGCGCGCAGTCACCAGAATCGCCAGTTCGTTGAGGCGAAATCCGAGCGTGCTTTTGAATCGGATGTAGCTGCCGACTTTCTGAAGATCGTCACCGAGTTCGGGGCTGCGCAAGAAGACATTGAAGGGGCTGCCCACCGAGCCGCCAGCCTGATTGGCAGCCGATCCCTGAACCGAGGCCCGCGGCCCTGACTGGATGCTCTTGACCAGGTCTTTCTGCGCCTGAGTCATTTCCTCCGGCTGAAGGACCTTGAATCGACGTTGCGATTCCTGAGCCTGGGCATTCGGGAGCAGGATGGCAAAGGCCAGGGTGGCCAGGCTAAGACGGGAAAGCACAGTCATTCAGGTCTCCGGGCAAAGTCAGCGCGCAGGGCGGTTGGGTGATTCATCGGCAGCGAAGTCGAGTTCGACCTTTGCGCCGTTCGGGTCGTTGAAAAACAATTGCCACAGGCCGGAGCCTGCAAGGTTGCGCAGGTCATAGGGCACGCTGCGCGCTTCAAGCCGGTCCAGCGTTCCAGGCAGGTCGCTGGCCCAGAATGCCATGTGATCCAGCACGCCCGCCGGTTTTTCCGGCATCGCACGGCCAGCCACTACATGCAGGATCGCCTTGCCATCGCAGTACAGCCATGCGCCTGGAAAGCCGAACGGAGGCCGTGCACCGGGCACCAGCCCGAGCATCTCCTGATAGAAGTCGATGGTGTCCTGGAGACGATCGGTCAGGACAGTGAAATGGTCCATGGCAAGTGCGGGCATGGCGTCTCCGTGAGGTCCGTTGTGGAATGCGAGAAGGGCGTTCAGTCTGGCATGGTCACGACGATTTTGCCGAAGTGACGGTTCGCGCGCATGTGGGTGAACGCGTCGGCGATGCGAGCGAGTTCGAAGCGGCTGTCGATCGGCAGCACAAGCTGGCCGCTGCGCAGTGGTTCAGCCAGATCAGCCATGGCTGCGGTCGTGATCGCCCGAACTTCCTCGATGCTGCGGGTGCGGAAGGTCACGCCGATGTAGTCAATGCGCTTGAGCGCGTGCAGGTCGAAGTCGAATTCGGCGAATCGCCCGGCCAGTCGCCCGACATTGACGATTCGGCCGAGCACAGCACAGGCCTGCAGATTGGGGGTGCCAAACGGTCCGGCCAATTGGTCGATGATGAGATCGACCCCGCGCCCGCCTGTTGCATCCAGAGCCTGTTTGGGCCATTCAGGATCACTGTTGTCCAGGGCCAGGTCGGCACCGAACTGGCTGAGTTGGGCGCGCCGCTGCGGATTGGATGAAGTGCCGATCACCGTCCCCGCACCCATCAGGCGTGCGATTTTAAGCGCCATCAGGCCGACGCCCGAGGATGCGCCCTGGATCAGGACCGATTCGCCCCGCTTCATGCGACCCGCCGTGATCAGCGCGTTGTGCATCGTCTGCAGGGCGACCGGTAGGGTTGCCGCCTGCTCCCAGGTCATCGATGGGTCAGGGATGTGCATGACCCGTCCTATATCGGTCACTGCGTATTCGGCATAGGCGCCCATGCCCGAACACATCACCCGATCGCCTGGCTTGAAGCCACTGACGCCCTGGCCGATCTCGACCACCTCCCCGGCCCACTCCATTCCGGGAATCGTGCCGGGGCCGCCATGGCTGCCGTGACGGCCACCGGATACAACGGCCAGATCAGCTCGGTTGAGGGCGGCGGCTCTGACGCGTACCAGCACCTGATCAACCGCTGCCTGGGGCCGGTCGATTTCCTTCAGTTCAATTCCCTGGCTTGCAACGACGGCGGCGCGCATGGCGGTCTCCTGATGACGAATCACGATTTGAAATCACACCGCCGATGGTGCCATGGACCTTCCTTTCTGGCTCTTTCGATGCCGATCGATCCACTCGCTTGTGAAACGCAATTCAGAGTCACGAATTGTGTCTTCAAATGTCTCAGTTCAATACGCCTTGCTGCGTCCGAATCGGCGGTTTTCATGGTATCAACCGCACCTGAGTGATCGAATCCCTTTTACGGTCATGGATGTATGGATACCATCCGGGCTCGCCGCGATCAGGACTTCCTGGTCAGCCGCTTGAACTAGACAGAATGAACGCCTCTTCTCAAGATGAATCCGCCGTCAGCCGATCGCCTCAGACTCTGGGCGACCTGGCCCTGTGGGACGTCGGTGTTGAGTTGGGCGATCGAACCGGCGACGTCGAGGAGCGCTTCCTGGCTGATCTGGTGTTGCCGGGTGTGATCGTCTATGCCAACGGGCGGGTCTGCGGTGTGCTCTCCCGCAAGCAGATCTTTTCCGCGCTCAGCCGCGCCTTTGCCCGAGAGCTCTTCATCAAGAGGCCCTGCGAGGTACTTCTGGATTTCATCGACACCGAGCCGATGGTGCTGGCGGTCGACACCCCGATCGCGATTGCGGTCGACCGGGCGCTGGCGCGATCGACCGAACTGTCCTACGAACCGGTGCTCGTCGAACGTGATGGCAAATGCCTTTTGCTTGAAGTCGATGTACTGATGCGTGTTCAATCGCGTTTGCTGCTGCAGGCGGTCGATTCGAAAGACGCACTGCTCGACGAGGTGCAGCGTAAGGCAGACGAACTCAGTCAGACCCTGGTCAGTCTTGAGCGTGCTCGGGACAGGCTGTTGAAGTCGGAGCAGCGGCTGGAAGCCGAGGTGGTCAAGCGAACTCAGGAGTTGGCCACGATCAATGCCGACCTGCTTCAGAAGCAGGAGCAGATCGATGCAGAGCTCAAGGTGGCTCGCTCCTTGCAGCAATCGATTCTGCCGTCATCGTTTCCGATTCACGACGCCTACCATGGTCAGGCGATCATGCGCGCTGCCCGCATGATCGGCGGCGATTTCTACGATGTATTCAGGCTCGACGATCATCGGCTCGGTGTGATCGTCGCCGATGTCAGCGGCAAGGGCGTGCCGGCTGCGCTGTTCATGGTGCTGGTGCGGACCCTGTTGCAGGATCTGGCACTCACCGCGCTGTCTCCCGCAGCCTGCATCGCCGAGGCGAATCGGCAACTGATCGCGCGCAATCCGATTTCTTTGTTCGTGACCACCGTCTACGGCATCCTGGACTCACGCACCGGCCAGTTCACCTTCTGCAACGGCGGTCACATCATGCCGTATGTACTGAGGGCCCATGGCGGCGTCGAGGTGGTCACCGAGCGCAGCTCACCGCTCGTGGGCCTGCTGGACATGGCTGTTTATATCGACCACACGGTCGTACTGCAGCCGGGAGACGGCCTGATGCTGGTCACCGACGGGATCGCAGAGTGTTTCAACCGCGATGGACAGCTGTACGGTGAGGAGCGCCTTCTGGATTTGCTCGCCTGCAACACCTCGACGCCGGTTGACCGCCTGCTCGATCAATTGCTGGCCGAACTGGATCAGTTCTCAGCCGGAACCCAGATGTCGGACGATGTCACTGTGCTCACCCTGCGGTACGTCGGAGACCGCATGGCGCGATCGGAACCGGTTTACGCTGGCGCTGACAGGGAAGCTCCGCGAGTATTCTCGACCAGCCAGTCCCGGGCTGTGCGCTGAGACTGACTGCCGGACCCTTCAGGCCATCGCTGGCGATTGGGTGCTTGCGGCCTGAGGATTGCGGGCAAGGTCAAAGCGCATCGTCAGGCAGTTGTACCCGTCGCGCCGGTGGTATTGCACGTCCTGGGAGAACTTGCGGATCAGGTGGATACCGAGACCGCCGATCTGCATCTCACCGATGGTTGATGGCATGGCAGGGGCATCCACCGTCAGCGGATTGAATGCAGGGCCGCGATCCTGCAGGGTAAGCGTGATCGAGTCGTCAGACCGACTCAGACTGACCTGAGCCGTGGCATCGGTCTGATCGACATTCGACTCGGTGTGCCCATGTCGAACGATGTTCGAGAACACCTCTTCGCAGCACAACTGGATTGCGAACGTCGTCTGGGTCGGCAGACCCCACTGGCTGGCCAGCGTATCGACCCACGTGCTCACCCGACCGAGTTCGTCGAGCGTGCATTGGGCGGTCAGCGTCTCGATCATGGGCCAGACTTTCAGGTGAGGGCGAAAGATTCAGGCCGACAGCGCACTCAGGGCGGATTCAAGGTCCTGATGGATCGGCACGATCGTGTCGATTCCTGCAGCAGTCAGAACCTGTGCGACTTCGGCTGACGGCTTCAGGAACACCATCTTGCCGCCTTTGGACTGGACGTTCTTTGCGCCCAGAACGAGTGTTCTGATTCCCATCGAGGCCAGAAAACTGACCTGAGACAGGTCGACGAGCGCCTTGCGGGCACTTCCGGTGGCTGCGCTGAAACGAATGTCGATCTGCTGGGCGCCGGCCAGATCCATCTTGCCGATCAGGATCAGGTGGGAGACGTCGTTGGGCAGATTCTCGATGTTAAGTTCCATGATGGCGTTCCGGTAGAGAGGAGAGTGGTCGCTGCAAAACGGTTCGGGCAAACCGGCGGTTGCAAGTAACAGATCAACGGCCATAAACAGCGAACACTACACGCTAAGCGCTCGATCGTACGCATCTATGACGACAACTTCATTAAGGGAACCTGTGCATCCGCTCAGGGCAGATCAGGCGGATCGTACTTAGGGCTTTCAGTGCCTGCCTCGGTCCGACAATCGATGATGGAGGGAGTTCCTGGTGGGCAGCAAGGGTTTCGAACCCCTGACCCCCGCCGTGTGAAGGCGATGCTCTACCACTGAGCTAGCTGCCCCAGGCTTTCCGCTTCAATAAGGGCGCGGATTGTGCCACGAAAGAGGGCTGGCGGACAAATCGCCCCGCCGCTGCGAACCGCCTCCGTGTGCGGCCGGGGCCGGAAGCGGAGCGCGCGCAGTCGATACAATGCCTGCACGACACAGATAGGATCTTTCGATCCGAGAACCGGAGACTCCCCATGACTGACATTCAGGCGCGCAGCCCGTCCATTGAAGACGACCGCCCACTGGCCGGCTATACCGTCCTTGACTTCACCCGGGTCCTCTCCGGTCCTTATTGCACGAAGATGCTGGCTGATCTGGGCGCTCGGGTGATCAAGATCGAGCGGCCCGGCGAGGGCGACGAAGTCCGCTACGTCGGTTTGCAGCTCAACCCCGAGCGCAGCGATCAGAGTGCGTACTTCGCCCGAATGAACGCCGGCAAACAGAGCATTGCAATCGACTTTGCCAATCCTGCGGCTCGGCCACTCGTGCTTGACCTGGTTCGCACGGCCGATGTCGTGGTCGAGAATTTCTCGCCGGGTGTAATGGCCAAATACGGTTTCGATGACGCTGGTCTGCGCGCAGTCAGGCCGGATGTGGTGTTCTGCTCGATTTCGGGCTTCGGCCAGACAGGCCCCTTGAAGTCGATGCAGGCCTACGCCCACCTGGTGAATGCCTTCTCGGGAATGATGGATCTGGATCGCAGCGGTTTTCTCGAGCCCAAGGCATCCAATTTGCAGGCCGCTGATGTGCTGGCTGGCGCGCATGCCTTCGGGTCGATCTGTGCTGCGCTGCTGAGGCGCGCTCGGACCGGGAAAGGTGCACGCCTCGATGTCTCGATGCTGGAATGCCTGATCGCAGCCGATGATGTGAATTTCCCGACCTTGCTCAATGGTGGAGCAGTCGCGCGCCAGCCCCGTACCGGCATGGTCGTGCTGCCAATCGGCGAGCGGTATGTAGCGATGCAAGTCGGCAGTGTGCCGGCGATGTGGAAGCGGGTGACCGAGATGATCGGCCGTCCGGACCTGCATGAAGACCCTCGCTTTTTCACACCCGCGGCCAGACGCGACAACTGGCCTGCGCTGCTCGAGATCCTCGGGCAGTGGCTGTCGACTTTCGGAAGCGTCGATGATGCCGTGAAGACCCTCGCTGCATCCCGAATTCCGGGGGTACCGATGCTGCTGCCCGAGGAAGTGATCGAGCATCCCCACCTGGCCCAGCGCGGCGCGTTTCCGCAGGTGCCACATCCGGTCGAAGGTCAGGCTCGAGTCACTGCCCAGCCCTTCCAGCTCGATGGTGAGCCGGTCGTGCCGGCCGGCCCGGTGCCCTATCGGATCGGTGAGCACACCCGCAGCGTACTCACCGATTGGCTGGGATACTCGCAAGAGCAGGTCACAGGCCTGATTGCACAAGGTGTGGTCGAGCAGGCCTGATCGGCCGGGGTCGCTTCAGCGCAGGGCGCAGGGCCTTACAGCGCGGCTGAGCTGATTTTCTGAACCAGCTTGGTCGTGCCGCCCGGAGCGAGTCTGACCCGATCCAGCGGCGCACAGTTGCCGGCTTCGACACACAAATACTGGTACCAGTCGGCCAGTGGCACGTCGGTCAGGGCTGCAATGTCGGACGCGCCCGGATTCCAGACGACGGTCGAGGCGCTGTGCATCGACTCGATGCGGATCGATCGCTTCAGCACCGGGTCATCGATTCGATGGACCGAAGCGGTGTCGAGGTAGATGCGATCACAGGCGTCCTGGAACGACCATTCGTCGTGTTGTTCGAATTCATCGAAATTGCGCAGCTTGTCCAGGTACCGGCGCCCGCGCAGGCCTTCAAGGGCGGTCTGGCGGACATCGCCCACGCGAAAGTAGGTGTGCAGGGCCTGCGTCAGCGAGAGCGCTCGGTCGCTGCGATTGCGTGTGGTGAGGCAAAGCTGCAGAGCCGTGCCGATATCAGCCTCGAATTCGGGTGTGCATTCACGCGGCCAGTCGGCTGCTTGCGGCCATCCTGCTGCAGGCGCATCCAGGTCAAACACGATGCGCACACTTGAATCGGCGCGCTCCTCGATGCCGCCGACCGACCAGTGCATCCGGCGCACGAAGCCGTGTTGCGCAGCCGCATCATCGCGATCCTGGCGGGCAAACCAGGGCCAGCAGATCGGCGCGCCGCCTCGCACCGGTCGGCTGGGTTCAAGCCGTGCCGACGAGCACCACAGCAGGTCGCGGCCATCGGACTTCGGGATGAATGAGAGCACCTGTGCCCCGTAAAGCGCGATCTCGCATCGGGCAAGCGGGGTGTCGATCAGCACGGTTTCGAGGCCCTGCCAGGTTGAACGAACGATCATCTGCATCACTCCGGTTCGGCGGCGACTGACTCGCGGTTGAAGCCTGGCGGCATGATGCCAGCCGCTGCGAGCCATCCACTAGAATCGCGGGCTCATCGTCATCCCTTTGCCATCCCGCAAGGCGCTCATGTCCGCAACAGTCGTTCGTACCCGATTTGCCCCATCGCCCACTGGGTTCCTCCACATCGGCGGCGCCCGCACAGCCTTGTTTTCCTGGGCCTATGCGCGGCATTTTGGCGGCACCTTCATCCTGCGCATCGAAGACACCGATGTTGAACGGTCCACACCGCAGGCGGTTCAGGGCATCCTCGATGGCATGCAGTGGCTCGGACTGGCCCATGACCTGGGCCCGTATTTCCAGATGCAGCGCATGGACCGCTACCGCGAGGTGATCGCGAGCATGCTCGCAGCGGGCACGGCGTATCACTGCTGGGCGACCCCAGCGGAGCTCGATGCAATGCGCGAAGCTCAAAGGGCTGCTGGCAAGAAGCCTCGCTACGATGGGCGGTGGCGGCCTGAGAACCGCGCTCGCCATGAGCTTGTCCCGCCGGTCGATGTCAAGGCGGTGGTCAGGTTTCGCAACCCTGATGACGGCGACGTGGCCTGGAATGATCTGGTCAAAGGGCCGATTGCATTTTCCAACGTCGAACTCGACGACCTGATCATCGCCCGCTCGGACGGCACGCCCACCTACAATTTCTGCGTGGTGGTCGACGACTGGGACATGCAGATCACGCATGTCATTCGTGGTGACGACCATGTCAACAACACGCCCCGTCAGATCAACATCCTTCGGGCGCTCGGTGCCGAGACGCCGCGTTATGGCCATGTGCCGATGATTCATGGCTCGGACGGTCAGAAGCTTTCAAAGCGCCATGGCGCGGTGTCGGTGACCCAGTACGACGAAGACGGCTTCCTGCCAGAGGCGGTCATCAACTATTTGGCCCGATTGGGCTGGAGCCATGGCGACGACGAGATCTTTTCGCGCGACCAGCTGGTGTCCTGGTTCGATGGCGGGCATCTGTCTCACTCGCCCTCGCAATTCGATGTGGACAAGCTCAAGTGGCTCAACAATCTGTACTTGAAGCAGATGGACGATGCTGAACTGGCTGCGCTGATTGCGCCGCGCTTGGGCAAACGCGGGGTGTCGGCGGCTGCGCCGGGATCGCCGGATCTGTCTGCGGTGTGCGCACTGTTCAAGGACCGCGCAGCGACGCTCGAGGAGCTGGCTGATCTGGCCACGATGCTTTGGCTTGAGCCTTCACATCTCAATCCTGATCTGGCGTCGGAGTTGTCGGCGCATCTGAAGCCCGAAGCCGCGCCTGCGCTAGTCGATCTGACGAAGCGTCTGGCTGACTGCGAATGGACCCGCACCGGCATTGCGGCTGCGATCAAGGAGACGATCAGCGCAGCCGGACTGAAAATGCCTCAGCTGGCGGTGCCGGTTCGCCTGAAGGTCTTCGGCCGCGCGCAGACACCGTCGGTGGATGCGATGCTTGCGCTGATGCCGCGTCAGA
>Ga0209598_10000807_pt1 | contig 25460 bp, 38 predicted proteins | sample M_140807_EF_Meta_FD_187317 | JGI IMG/M metagenome (GOLD analysis project Ga0209598, IMG submission 187317) | Freshwater microbial communities from Lake Montjoie, Canada to study carbon cycling - M_140807_EF_MetaG (SPAdes) (version 2) | ecosystem: Environmental > Aquatic > Freshwater > Lake...
AGCAGTTCGGACCCACCTACGAGGTGAGCACGATCAGGTACTGCCCGCCGCCGGCTTGGATTCGCGATTCGACGTCGAGGCTTGGTGCCAGTCGACGACGACGGGCCCACCGCGCAGCAGGCGCGGGCGGCAGCCGAGATGAGCCGGCAGTGACCGCCGGGCGCGACGCCTTCCGGCTTCCGGCCACGGTGTTGTTCGGCCTTGGCATCGTGGACCTGTTCCGCGGAATCATGCACACGTTCCTGCTGCGCTGGGCCGGCGTAAACATTGCCGGGTTCGACCCTGTCACCACGCCGTCAGATCAGTTCTTCCTGCTGGGCGCCTTCGGGATCTCGAACTTCCTGACCGGCTTTCTGTACTTGCTGATCAGCCGCAAGGCCGCACGCTGACCAGTGACGGGGCTTTCGCACCGGACCGCGGCCTTTCGGTCGCTGAGTCAGCTCACTCCCGGCGCGGCTGTCGGCATCCCGAGCGCGGCGGCCGCCTCGGCTAACCGGCTGTCGTAGGTGACGAGAGCGGCCAGGGTTGCGATGGACGCCGCCACGCTCGCGGTCGCGAGGTGGATCGCGTCGAGCGAGCGCAAATAGGGATCCTGGTAGGCCGCCGCTGTGGTGCGCACAACATCGTCGATCTCGAACAGGTCAAGCCTGGCTAGCACGGCGGGAATCGCTGCCAACCGGTCGAGTTGCCCAGTTCGGATCACGGCTCTCGGTAACTCGACTTCAGCCAAAGTCGATGTGAACCAGGGCATCTCGATGCGTTGATCGAGCCAATCCGCCAAATCGTCCGACCCAGCCTCAACGCGAACCAGTTTCATCAGGGCCGACGTGTCGAGGTAGATCACGTCAGTAACGTTCCTCGTCGCGCATCGTGCGCAGCACCGCGCCGGCTTCTGTTTCGCCCTGGGCAGGCGTCGTCGGTCGCGGCGCGGGCCCGTGAATTGTCGCCGGGCGCACTCGGCCCGCGCTGACCAGATCGTCAAGTGGGCGAGCTGAGGCGGGCACGATCCGAGCGATCACCGTGCCCCGTTCGGTCAGGGTGATTTCCTCGCCGGCTTTCACCCTCGCGAGGACCATGGCGGTCTCTTGATTGAGCATGCGGACAGGGACTTCGGTCATGCCCTCAAGGTACTACATAAATGTCTGACATGACCCTGGCCTCCACAGCGGTCAGACCTTCAGTCCCGTCGGCGGCTCCTACGAGGTGAGCACGACCAGGTACTGACCGCCGCCGGCTTGGATCCGCGACTCGACGTGAAGGCTTGGAGCCAGCCGACTCAAGCGATCCACCAACCACTCGGCCGCCGCGACGGCATCAGCTTCGGACGGGCATCGGCCCATTGCTTCGCTGCCACGCTTGCGGGCTAACCGCTCGGCGCTGGTCACGATCGACGCGGGGTCGGCAACGAACAACTCCTTGGGCCAATCGACGATCGGAGCAACGGCGCCTTTTTTGGTGTTGCATCCCCGGTGCGCGAGCCTCTCGCTACCGAAGATCGATTCGGTGCCTTTGCCTTTGCCTTTGGCTTTGCGCTGGGTGGTCATGCTGTCAATGCTCGGGCCGCGGTCGTCATTGACCGACATGTCCGGGTCGACGGCCTCATCGCAGAGCCAGCACCGCCAGCCATCGGCTTGGCCCACGTCGTCAAGCCGAGTCATCGTGCCTCTTTGACTCAGGGTTTCGCGAGTTCCCACAGATCCCGGCCACAATGAAGTCTAGGAGATCCTCCAGTGCGTCGGCCCGCGTGGAGCCGGGCGGAAGTTTCGCCGCTCCATCAAGGCACAGACGGGCGAAGCCATGCACGGTGACCCAGGCGTTGAGTTCGGCCCCGGGTCGACGAGACGCGGCGAGGACGCCGCTGCTCACCAGGTCGTCGAGGGCGCTGCCGAGCAAGGCGTAGGTGCCGGCTTCGTCCTCGGCCGGGTCCCCGGGCGCCAGGGTGATGGCGCCGTCTCGGCCGAACATCACCTCGAATAGTTCGGGATGGGCCAGGGCGAACTGCACGTAGGCCCGACCAGTTGCCTTGAACCGGTTGACGGCCAATTGCGCAGGGCCCTTGCCGGCCCGGGTGGCATTCATGGCGCGCCGCATCCGCTGGGCCAGTTTCTCGAACCCATGAGCGGCGACGGCGGTCAACAGGTCGGACTTGTCGCTGAAGTGCCGGTAGGCGGCGTTGGCTGAGACTCCGACCTCGCGGGCGGCGGCGCGCAGACTGAACTCTGCGAGTCCGTCGTCCTCGATAAGGCGCACGGCCGTGAGGACCAATGCGTTGCGTAGATCCCCGTGGTGGTAGGCGTTCTTCGGCACCGTCACACCCTTCATGTTGACAGTGTGAACACTATGGGTAAAGTTCACGTTGTCAACATCGCGTCGCCGAACGTGTCGTCCCCATGCCCCAGGAGTGCCCATGAACCTCGAGAACCAGACCGCGCTGATCACCGGATCCAGCGGCGGCATCGGTGAGGATTTCGCCGTCGCGTTCGCCAAGCGCAAGGCCAACCTGGTCCTGGTTGCCCGGCGCGAGGACAAGCTGGCGGCGTTGCGCACCCGACTGCTGGAACAGCACCCGGGGCTGACCATCGACATCGTCACCGCCGATCTCTCGGTTCCCGGTTCGGCGGCCGAACTGGCAGCCAAGGTCGGCACCCTCGGCCGCAGGATCGACATTCTCATCAACAACGCCGGCGTCGGCCTGCACGGCGGCTTCGTCACGCAGGGCGTCGCGGAGAACTCCGCACAGATTCAGTTGAACTGCGTGACATTGGTCGAACTCACCGGGATGTTCCTGCCCGCGATGACAAAGGCCGGGCGCGGACTGGTCATCAACGTCGCCTCGACCGCGGCCTTCCAGCCGACGCCCGGGATGGCCGTCTACGGCGCCACCAAGGCATTCGTGTTGTCCTTCACCGAGGCCCTGTGGCAAGAGACGAAGTCGACCGGAGTTCGGGTGTTCGCGCTGTGCCCGGGTGCTACCGAGACGGAGTTCTTCGCGCGCACCGGCGAGGAGTTCCTGACCAGTGGTCGGCAGAGCTCTCAGCAGGTCGTCGACACCGCGATGGCCGCCATTGACAAGTCGACGCCGACAGTGGTTTCAGGACTGAAGAATGCGGTGCTGGCCAGTGCCTATCGCTACACGCCGAGGAAGATGATGCTCACGGTGTCCGAGCGCATCATGAAGGCCAACTAGTCCGGCCGCGTTCGGCGATCGCCGCCTGTAACTGTTCGATTCGCTGTTCGCGCGGGCCCTCGAGTTCGACCAGCAGTGGGGCACCCGTGGCCGGCATGACGTCGAACCGTCCGTCGCGGTAGATCTGTTTGAAGATTTCGTCCACGGTGTCGCGGTAGACGAGATCGACCGGGCGGATGCCGTCGGCTTCCATCTCCACCGGCCAACGATCCGAACCGGGCACGAACGCCAGGATGTCGAGGTGGTCGAGGGACTCGCGCACCGCGGGCACCATCGACGCCACGAACTCGTCGTCGATATCGGTGGTGTGGCAGTCGGCGGTGAATTGCGAGTAGGCGAGATAGTCCACCGGGGCGCGGTCGAAGATGACGTCGGCCGCGCTGGAGGCGTAGCGGTGGACGCGGCTGATGTTGTAGTAGAGCTGAATGCCGTTGTGCAGGCGGGTGGAGGAGTCCCGGAAGAGGATCTCGTAGGGGCCAAAAAGCCCGAGCGCACGGTAGGGCTCCTCCTCGCGGATGTAGCGATCGTGCGCGGCCACCCAGTCATTGACGACGGTGGACTTGCCGAGCGAGTGGGAGCCAGAGATAGCGATGCGCACGGGGCGAAGGCTACCGTCCTGGCGCCGCGCGGCTGTGTGCACACTTAGATTGCTTTATCTGTGCACTGCAGTAGAATGGCAGCGTGTCCGAGCGCCTGACCATTGATCCCGCTCACACCACCGAAGCCGAGTGGATCGCGCTGATACGTGCCCATCTCAGCGGCGCCAAGGAGGCGGGCGCGGTGGTCGATCTTGTCACCCGCACCGAAACTCTCACGCCGGCCGAAGCCGCGAAGCGCCTCGGCGTCGACCGTTCCACCATCAGCCGCAAGATCAGCAGCGGTGACATCGCCACCATCCGGGTCGGTGCCCACCACCGCATCACCCGGCGGGAGTTCGAGCGCTACCGCGACAGTCTGACGCCCGACCCGTTATTCACCTACCGGGATTTCGTCGAGACGATTGCCGCCGGTGAGGACTGGCACTTCGCCGCCAGGCAGCTGCGGGAGTTGGTGATCCGCAGCGCGCGCCTCATCGCGGTGGGTGAGGTGGACACCATTCACCGTGACCCCGGACTGACCGGCATACGCGGGTGGGACGCGATCATCGGCGGCGTCGCGGCGATTACGGGGCGGGATCATGTTTCCGATGCTGCGGTCTTGGATTGGTGCTTTGAATCCGACAGATACTGCGTCGACGCCATATTCGATCCATTCGGAGTCCCCGAGAAATACTTCTGGACCGACTACCTCCGCACGCCGATCGAATTGCGGGTGCGCAATGTCGTCTACCCGGCCGGCAACCTCGAAGGAATCTGAGCGTGGCCAAGAGAGAATTCACCGCCGACGACATGCGCGAACTTCTTCGCGACTTGGATGCGGAGCTACAGCGCATCGGCAGTGCCGCAACGATTTTCGTCGTCGGTGGGTCGGCAATGGCGTTGGCATACAACGCAGATCGTGCTACGGCTGACATCGACGGAACATTCGAGCCCCGCGATGTGGTGCTGGACGCCGCGGCGATTGTCGCCCGCCGACGCAACCTCGACCGGAACTGGCTCAGCGACGGCGTGCGGGATTTCATGCCGCCCGAGCCCGACGATCATCCCCGCGGCGAACGGATCGGATCGGCGCTGGTCATCGAAATCGCCTCGCCCGAATACGTTCTCGCCATGAAGTCGATGACCACGCGTAAGTCTGACGGCGATCTTGCCGACGCAGTGCACCTCTGCAGGTTGCTGGGTGTTGCCGATCAGACCGCGCTGGAGAACATCGTGCGGAGATATTTCCCCAGCGGACAGTTTGGCTCCCAGGGACTGTTCTTCGAACGGATCATTGACTCGTTGTAGGTGCCCGGTCGACATCCGACGTAAAGTGAGGTGATGCTGCACAGGATCCTGCTCGCCACCGTGCTGGCGGCCGTCGCTCTGGGCGGGGCCTCCCCGGCTGTGGCGGACCCCGAACCCGCGCCCCCGCCAATTCCCAACGCCTTCGCCTACCCGCCGGTCAATCCGGCGAACTACACCGTCAACGGCGGCCGGTGGTTCGCCTTCGCCGGCCCACCCGGGGTCGTCTGCATCCTGGACACCATCAACGGCGAGTACGGCTGCAGCGGTCCGCTGCCCGGTGCTCCGGACGGTGCCAACCTGGTCAGCGCGGGACCGAACGGCATGCCGGTGTTCAGCACCACCGAGACTCCCCAATACGCCAAGGCCGGAGTGGTGCGGCCGCTACCGCCGAACACCCGGCTGAGCTATCGACAGGTCGCCTGCGGCGTGGATGACGCCGGCGTGGTGGCATGCCTCAATAGCCGTGACCAAGTGGGCTTCGTCGTCGGACCCGAGGCCAGTTTCGTCGCCTCGAACCGGCCTGCGCCGGTACCGGTGGCGACGCCGCCCGCGTAGTTTGGGCAGACCGCGAAACCGCTACGCGAATTCGGCCTCGTCGTTATCGTGGTCTGCGCACGGCGCGATGGGCGCCGACCGGACGAATATGAGGATGTTTCCAGTGAACTCCGCGCCCCTCATCATTATCTTCTCCGCGCTCGTGATCATCGGGCTGATCTGGGCGGCCCTGCGGCTGACCATCAAGCGCGACAGGGCGACGATTGCCGCGGACATGGACGATCCCGAAGACATCGAAACCTACAACGAGGCCTGGCGAAGCGAGAAGTAGCCGCCGATCAGCCCTGGCTCATCGACAGTCCGATGCAGGTGCCCAGGTGCTGCGGGGTGCACGGGATGCCATCGACAGTGGGCAATTCGTTGGGGCCACCGCCGTAGACCGCGCCCGTTTGCGGCGGTGAGGGCGCGACGGCCTGCCCGCCGCCTGAGGAGCCGCTGACGCAGACACCGGCATAGTCGCTGGGCACGGTTCCGTTGGGGCATGCCGAGGCCGGTGCCGCGGTGGCGCACAGGCCGGCGCCGACCAGTACCACGCAGGCGGCGGCGTTGACGACGATCTTCATGCCGGTCAGCCTAATGCGTTGTTTGGGGATCGAGAGTTGTCGGCCCTCCCCGGTATGATGGGCATAGCTCACGAGTGGACGTCTGTTCGGGTACCTGGCCCGTCGTCCCGGCAACCGCGCGACCACCGCACGGTGCCCCAGGGGAAGAGCTGGTACGGCCCCGCTGTTCGGCGGGACGCGCAAGTGGTGGGTGCCCGAGTGCGGTACCGCCGGAACGGCGGCACAGCCTGATGAACGGGATCGGAATCCGCGGTGGGATGCCCGAGGATGTCGTCGATGAGAAGATCGCCGAGCTGGTGGAGTTTGCTCGCGGCAACCCTCGCCTGCACGCCTGGCGGGATAGCGAGTATCCGCGCCTGGCCGCGTCATTAGATGCACTCGCCGATATCCCGTTGTCGGCCTGGCAGAAACAGTGGGTGCCGAGCCTGGCCGCATCGTGGGATGCGTTCTCCCGGCTGATTGGTTTCAGCCTGCCTCTCGATGTGGACGTGCCATGAGCGACGAGATTGAGGCACGGAAGGGCAAGGCGCTGCGCGGCTGGATCGCCGAGCCGCCGCCGGCCGTGGTGGAGCCGCTGCCGCCGCACCACATCACCAAGTGGTTCACGATGATGGGAGCGCGGAAACTTCCGCGCAAGAGAGAATCTGGGGGAAACGTCGATGGCTGATGAGACCGATGCGCAACTCCTCGTCCGCTATCGCGAGCGCTGTGGGAACCCCTACATGAACCTGACGACGGCGCGTGCCCTGCATACCCTGCACCTGCGATACCGCCACCTGAGTACGGCGGCACAACAGCGCGCACGACTGAAGCGCGAGGCTGAACTGGAATGGATGCGGCGCAGGATCTTCGGGATTCCCGACACGGATGCCGACGTCGGCGGAGGATGATGTCATATCCCAGCAGGTGACCATGCTGTTCAAGACTTGATATCGCCGGTGATATCAGGTTTTGCAAGGACATATTGGTCCGGCGAACCCCAATTTTCGACCCAGGGATCGATCGCGGCTGAGCGTCACCGCATAGGGGTGTGAGGGTTGAGTTAGAGCGCGCGGTCACGCGCTGACCGTCTGCGGAACAATTGAGCCGGCCGGCCGCGCGAGCCGCTGTCGGATTTCACGCCGGTGGCTACGAGGAGCTGTTGCATCCGGCGACGAAAGGCATCGCGATCCCAGGGATCGTCGTAACCGGCGACAGCGTCGTGGACAAGTCGGAGGTCGCGCAGGGTGAACGTGGTGCCCAGCAGCCGGTCGGGATCGGGTTGCTCTTCATAGCGAGACCGCACGTATTCCTTGGCGCGTTTGACGATATTGGGGTGGTCCCAGGCCAGCTCGCCGGGCCGGTCCACCGAGACGAGTCGGATGTTCTTCGCAGTTCCCTCGCCCAGCGACTTCAGTTGTTCGGGGCGGACCACCGCGACGTGGGCCACGGACAGTACCCAGTGGCGCTCATCGCGGTTTGGATCGTCGAAGACGTTCAACTGTGCCGGCCGGATGTCCCGCACTCCCAGTTTCTCGTCCAACGAACGTTCGACGGCTTCGGCCAGCGTCTCGCGGTCACGCAGGAAGGTGCCCGGCAGCGCCCACTTGCCGGTGTCTCCGCGCTCCAGCTCCACCACCAGGAGCCCGCGCTTGGGGTGAATGGTCAACAGCGCGGTGTCCACGGCGACGATGGCGCGGGGGAATTCGTAGCAGAACTTGTCGGTGCCCGCTGCTATCGTTGAGTCATTCGGATCTGGTATTTCGTTGTCGCGCACAGGGGCCAGGTTAGTATATTGCGCTACAGCCGCGCAATATCATTTGATGTGCTACACTGGCATCAGCCCCGGGGGGATCGCTGCAATACCGGGCGCTGAAACGCAATAACCACTACACGAAAAGAGTCCACAACGTCCAAGTCGAGCAAGGGGGAGGATCGATGACACAAACGAAAACTGATGCTGTGCTTATCCTGGGGGATACGGCCACCGAGCAGCAGGCGGAGATGTTCGCGCTCCGGGCGGCCGAGCACGGCGTGATCATCTCCGGGATCTTCGCCTTCGAGGTCGGGGAGGCCGCTGCGGCCGATGATCTGGCCGAGGTTGAGCAGGTGGTCGCCGCTCTGAGCCACGCCATTGCCACCCGTCGTAATATCTGGATTCCCTACCCCCGCGAGGACTTTTGCCGGGAGGAGCACATTCGCCGGCTCTGCCTTGTACTCCAGCGGCACGGTCTCACCCTGCGGATGGGCCCGCACCTCTTTGAATGCCCGGCCGACGGCGGATACAACGCGATCGACATGGCGCTGCGCCATGAGGTCCGGGTCGTCGATGCTCTCGACCACGCTGCCATCGCCGCGGCCGGCGTCCAGACACTGAGCACCGAAATTGACGCAGCATTGGCCAACGCCGGTTCGCCGTCGCCGACCGTCAGCGCCGAAGCGGACATGACCTACTTCGGCACGGCCGACGTAGCGAAGCTATTCCGCAAGTCGCAAAACTGGGTCCGGTGGGCACTGCGGAACAACATCTTCATTCGCAGAGACGGCACACCGATCGAACCGGTCCGCCTCGGCAAGAGCTCGCGCCGCAGGTTCACCGTGCCGCTGCTGCACGACATGGCCAAGGCCGCCTATCGGCGGGGAGTCCTCGACGAAGTCGAACTGGAGGCGGTGCTCGACGAGCTGACCCGCGCGGAGCGGTAACGGGCGGTCGCGTCAGCCTCAGCGCTGCACTGTGCCCTGCGCCTAGTGGCGTGGGGCCGGTTCGTCGACCCTGCGGGGTCATTCCCTCATCCACGACTACGAAAGGAAAATTCCTATGACTAACAACAACAATCAGCAGTACCCCTCGTGGGAGCACGACGCGGTAGTGCACGGCTACTGGGTCGTTCGCGGACGCTTGCTCGCCACCGAGTATCCCGGCGCCAAGGACGAGGAGAAGGCCCTGCGGAAGCTTCAGGTTCTTCGCGATGCTGGAGTGAACTCCTTCGTCGACCTCACCGAGGCCCGCGAACCGGCCGGTGGCGGAAAGCCCATGGTGCCCTACAGCGGGTTGCTGGGCCCCGATGTCAACTATCGCCGGTTCGCCATTCCGGACACCTCCGTCATCGATGACGCCAGCTATGACCGGATCCTCGATTACATCCAGGCTGAGCTCGACGCCGACCGAGTGGTGACCTGTCACTGCTGGGGTGGAAAGGGTCGGACCGGAACCGTGGTGGGCGCCTGGCTCATCGACAACGAGGGCGTCGGCTACCCGGCGGTGATCGATCGAATGCAGGTGTTGCGTCGCGGAACCAGCAAGGCGGCCCATCCGGTTCCCGACACCGAGGAGCAATGCGAGGTCCTTCGCCGGCGCGCTCAACGAAGGGAGGCCTGACATGACCAACCGGGACTGGTTCGAGAAACTCGTCGGGTTCAGCGAGAGCGACGGCTACGAGGCCGTTCAGAGCCGGTTGGCAGTTGAAGGCGATGAACTCGTCTCGACGGCCAACGGCAAGCGCTACGGCATCGGCGAGCTGACGCTGCCGACGCTGGCCGAACTGCGTGCCCGGGTCAATCCGGCTCGGGGACAACGCAGTTCGGCGCGCATCGTGGTCGCTGATGTGCAGAAGCTGCACTCGGAACCTGAGTACGAAGGTGCACTGTTCCAGGTCGCCTCCCAGTTCAACCTGCTGGAAATGACCTCGGAAACCGTCACCCCCGAGCGGGGTGTGACCGGCTACATCTACGACGGCACTCAGGGGCCGGCGTGTGCGATGGCGGCCGCTGCGGGAACGATCTACCGGAACTACCTCGTTCCGGTAGGCGACCGCGTCGGGCAGACCCGTGACCATCAGCTTGATGCGCTCGCGGGTGTGGGATCCGCACTGGCGGATCTGACCGGTATGGCGGTGAGCGAGCTGTGGAACATGCAGAACGGTTACGCGCTGTGCACCGCGAAGGGCCTGACGGCGATCAGCAATCTCTTGGACACCGCCTCCGAGGAGGTGATCGACGAGTTGCGGAGCGCGCTGGCCATCGGTCTGCATCGTGGCGTCGAAGTCACCGACGGCAGCGGCCGTCGTGTCTCGCAGGCGTACTGTTCGGCGCTACCCGTCGCGTACTCGTCGCACGGTAGGGGGAGCTGGGAACCGTTTGCGCGCTTGGTGTTACAGGCCTCGTATGAGGCGGTCATGCTGGCCGCGGTGGAGCAGGCAAGCGTTGGTGGCTCCAACACGGTGCTGCTGACCCGGATCGGTGGCGGCGTCTTCGAAAACGGGGACGACTGGATCGACAGCGCCATTGTTCGGGCAATGGACCTCGTGAAGGACGCCGGCCTGGACATCGTCTTCGTGGCTCATCGGGCAGCGACCCCGGGTGTCCGGGCGATCGTGGACCGCTATTCGGCTGCGGTGCCCACAGTCGGCGAGGTTTTGGCGCGCGCGCAATCTGGGGTCAAGGCGACGGGCACGCGACTCGATCCAGCTGCCACCATTGCCGCCAAGGACGCTGATCGGCGGTGAGCATGCCGTGGCTGGCTGGCGTGCGCTGGCGGGTTGATCGGTTCGGATCAAGCTGCCCAAGCGCACGCAGATCTGCGCGACCTGTCGATGGACATGTTCCCGTAACCGACACGTTTCGGTGGGCCGTCAGCACTGCTGAAACCGGGGGTAGACGACTATGACCGTCTCTGCTAGCGTGTTCACTCCGCAGTAGAAATTCAACTATGAATTAGTTGTGAACTACCACCAGGTCGGGTTGTGAACTAGTAGGGAACGGGGGCTGTAATGCCTTTTAAGCTGAATAAGAGGCGTGGCATGACTATCCGTGTCCCGCTGCCTGCCGGGCAGGCGTACTACAGCCACTATGACTGTGAACCAGTCGACGACCAGTTGATACCGCGGAAGATACTATTTCACGCCGGTGGCCGCGAGGCTCCGTGGATCACTATCGGCATTGAACTCGTCGAGGGTGTTCCGCGGTGCACCTACTTCAAAGTCGCCAGTACCGAGCCAGACGGTGCCACAGCAGCCCCCGTGCGCGGCGAGCACCTCGAGGCGATCGACATCGAGACGTTGGTGCGCGACATCGTCGCGGCCTGCGCGCAACAGATCCTTCCGCTGTCGACGGGGCTCTTTGCGCCCGAAGGGCCGGCCGCCACCGACCAACGGCGCGTTGTCGATCAGACGCAGCGCCGACGAGATCCAGGGGATAAGGAACTTCTCCATCAGGTAGCCGCCATCTACACAAGCAACCTTGATAAGCCGATCGCGGCGGTGATGCGTGAACTGGATATGAGTCGCAGCACCGCGGGCCGGTGGGCCAACAGGTGTAGCGCGGCGGGGCTGCTGCCGGCGGTCGAGAAGAAGGGAAAGCAACGGGTATGACCTACGCGCCAATCCGGCAGCACGGCTACCTTGGCTTGCCCTGGCCCTGGCCGGATGAGTTCCGTGCCGCCGTCGAGCACTTGTCGCGCCCGTTCGGCCCGCGGCCCAAGCGACTGCTTCCGCCGGATCCGTCGGCGGCCGCCCTGGCTCAGGTCGTCTCGACTCAGAACGAGCTCGATCGGCTCTTGGCCGACAAACCGCCGCTGTGGGCCTGGGCGGTATTCGCGTCATCATTACTGCAACGTCGCAATGCTGTGGTGTCACGACTCCGCAACTGCGCCTCGGGCTACCATCCCCGGCCGGGCGCAGCGCTGACGGCGCGGTCCTATGCCTATCTGGCGCGGGAGACGACGCAGGGGATCATCGAGAAACGGAGGCAGGTCAGGGATTTCATGTTCAGCCCCGCATTCACCGCAGTAGTTGATGACGTGTCGGCCAGACGCCCCGTCGACCCGAACGCGATCCTGCATGTCACCAACCGCCTGATGAACTACCACGACAGTTTCCTCAGCATGGCCGAGAGCTGCCTTCACACACCGGTTGACCCCGGCGCGACCGTATTGCTCAACGACACCTCAGCGTTGGCCCTGTGCCCGCTGGTCGGATACGACCAATTCATCGTGACGCTCTGCCACCGGGTGGCCGAGGTTCGAGAACTTCTGCCCTACACCCACGGCAGAGAGATCGAATTTGGCGAGGCCAAGCTGAACCTCGCCTTTCCGAGGGGACTCGAAGAGCGCGTCAGGTCGCAGATCGCACGATTCGCACCATGACCGCGTCGTAGCAGGCGGGCCCGCGCGGCGGGGTTGGTCAGACCTTGGGCCGCGGGCACTCACCGTTGACGACCAACGGAAGGTTGATCGTCTTCGCCTGCAGGACGCCGCCGGTGTCGTTGGTCCCGCCGGCGATGATGCACTTGCCCTCGACGATGGCGTCAGTCTTCACACGGTGGCGATCCGCAAACAGGGTGAGGTCATTGGTCTCGATGCTGGAATTCGTCTTACTTCCGTCGGTGCCGTATGTCGTGATGGCGATCGTGGTCCCGGTGACGGAATCGACGGTGCCGCGGAAGCCTCCCAACGGGCTGCGCGGAAGCCCGGCGTTGTCCGCGCCGCCGGTCTTCTTGCACTCGCCGCCGCTGGACGCACCCACCACCACCGCATCGGCGACGACAGTGCCGCCCTCGGCGCCACTGGCGGGCCGGATGGTGACGCACAGGCCGGCGGTGATGTCGGTCAGTTTCGCCGGCGTCAACTCCATGATCTTCGTGTCGTCGGTGAATGACACCGATGCCGAACCCTCCGGTGAGCTCACCTCGATCCGCATACCCGATACCGACGCGATCGAACCGCTCACCTCGTCCTCGCCGTTGATCTTCTCCGGCGCCTGAGAGGCGGCGGCCGCAGACGTGGTGGCCGATGCAGCCGACGATGCAGCCGACGAAGCAGCCGATGACACCGATGACGCGGCGGACTCGGTCTTGGTGGCCGAACTGCAGGCGACGGCCGACAGTGCGGTGATCCCGACGATTGCCAGCATCGGGTAGCGGGTGATCGATGTCTTATTCACGATGGCTCCTGGAAGACGAGGGTGAGACGACGGTAATGATGGCTTGGCCTAACCGTATTGCAGCAACGTGAATACCGCACAAACTTCCCTTCCCGCCGGGCGAGATACCCGCTTCACGTGAGCCTGGGCGATACTGGCGTCGACGAAAGGGCCGGCGGTGCTGAGGAATCCTCGGATCTGGATCTATCTGGTGGTCGGCTTGGCGTCTGCCGGCCTTATCGCATATTTCCAGTGGCATGACTCCGACGCCCAACGTCTCCAGCGGTGCATCGATGCCTCCGTCGCCCAGATGAAAGAGGGCAATCCCGAGTTGGCCGGGTTCGACAATGTCGGACCCCTCTTGGCCGACGCCTCGCGGGGGAACTGCAAAAGACAGTTAGGAATCACGTGAGCGAAAAGGTGTGGTTCATCACTGGCGCATCGCGCGGCTTCGGCCGCCAGTGGGCGATCGCAGCACTCGAGCGCGGCGACAAGGTCGCCGCCACCGCCCGCGATACCGACACCGTGGCCGACCTCGTCGAGATTTACGGTGACGCGATCCTTCCCATCGGGCTCGACGTCACCGACCGGGCAGCCGACTTCGCCGCCGTCGCGCAGGCCCATGATCACTTCGGGCGGCTGGACATCGTCGTCAACAACGCCGGCTACGGGCATTTCGGGTTCGTCGAGGAGGTGACCGAGCAGGAGGCCCGCGCACAGATCGAGACCAATGTTTTTGGCGCGCTGTGGATTACCCAGGCGGCACTGCCGTATCTACGGGCCCAGCGCAGTGGCCACATCATCCAGGTGTCCTCGATCGGCGGGATCACCTCGTTTCCGAACGTCGGGATGTACCACGCCTCGAAGTGGGCTCTGGAGGGGTTCTCCCAGTCACTAGCCCAGGAGGTCGCGTCGTTCGGAGTGCACGTCACCCTGATCGAGCCGGGGTCGTTCGCGACCGACTGGGCCGGATCGTCGTCGACGCGCTCCACCCCGCTGCCGGACTATGACGAGGTGCATGCGGCGGCCGAGCGGGTGCGCGCGCAGCGCATCTCAACACCCGGTGATCCGCACGCGTCGGCGTCAGCCATCCTCAAGGTGGTCGATTCGCCGAGCCCTCCGCTGCGGGTGTTCTTCGGGGAACTCCCGTTGACGCTGGCCAAGGCGGACTACGAGAGCCGGCTGAAAACCTGGGAAGAATGGCAACCGGTCTCGATTGAGGCGCAGGGCTAGTTCGGCCGGCTGGGCCAGGGTTGTAGCGTCAGTCGCATGGAATTAGGAATCTTCAGCACCGCTGTCAACGACGGAACCCTTGATGACATCGTCGCCGAGGCCGCCGCGGTCGAGCGCGACGGCTTTGCCGCCTACTGGATGCCCAATATCTTCGGCCACGATGCATTGACTGCACTGGCGATCGTGGGCGCGAAGGTGCCGCGCGTCGAACTGGGCACGGCGGTGGTGCCGACGTTCCCGCGCCACCCGCACGCGATCGCTCAGCAGGCCCATACCGTGGCGGCCGCGTCAGGAAACCGGTTCACCCTCGGGATCGGTCTGAGCCACAAGATCGTCATCGAGAACATGCTCGGAATGAGTTACGACAAGCCGATTCGCCACCTGCGCGAGTACCTCAGTGTGCTGATGCCGTTGTCGCGCAACGAGTTCGCCAACTTCGAGGGCGAGATGTACAAGGTGCACGCCGGCCTCAGCGCCAAGGGCTCAGATGGTTTCAGTGTGGTGGTGGCCGCACTGGGTGAGCAGATGCTGCGCGTCACCGCGGCGATGACCGACGGCACACTGACCTGGTGCACCGGTCCGGTCACGCTGGCGAATCACATCGTCCCGACCATCACCAAGGCTGCCGACGAATTCGGCCGGCCGGCGCCGCGGGTCATTGCGGCGTTGCCGGTGTGCGTGACCGAGGACCGGGCGGGCGCATCGGCTCGTGCCGCGGAGAATTTCGCGGCCTACGGTGGCCTGCCCAGCTATCGGGCGATGCTCGACCGCGAGGGAGTGGAAGGCCCGGCCGACATCGCCATCATCGGCTCGGCGACTGAGGTACAGGATCGCGTGGGCGCTCTCGCCGGGATCGGGGTGACCGACTTCGCCGCAGTGGAATTCGGTGCGACACCCGATGAGATCGGCAACACCCGCGAGGCGCTGAAGGGTTTGTTGGGCGGGAAGTAACTAGTCCCTCTTGCGCCCGGGCCGCGGTGGTGGCGGTGGTGTGGCCTTGGTGGCCGGTTCGAACTTGCCACCCTTTTTCGGGTCATACCCGCCCGCTTTGCCTGGATTCTGCTCAGTCATCACAGTTCCTCCCACTAGTCCTACTTCCAACGTACGCCCTCCACACCCGCACCGTCATTCGTTGAATCTGTTGATATGCGCGACGATCCGATCCGTCAGGCCGTCGGGCAGAGTCATGGCCAGGTGCACGTCGTCGAGGCCGATGACATCACCGCCGCTGGTATAGGGCAGCAGGTCCTGAGCTTCGCCGATCCGGGCGCACATTGTTGTGATGAATTGCTGGTAGCCCACCAACGGGCACAGCGTGAAGGCACCCATGTCTTGGACGAAGACGAAGGCCTCCGATCCGACCGGGGTCTGAAGGCATGTCTCGGCTTGCACAAGTAGTGCGTCGTGGTAATCCATCAGGCGTTTGGCGACGCTGACGATCGCATCGGAGTCAGCACCGCCGTCGCCGGTGCCCTCGCCGAAGACTCCCGTGAACGCCGGGCTGAGCATGAATTGCTCCATTTGTTGGACGATCTCGCTGATTTTGTTCATCGCCTGATAGGCGATCCCCGAGTAGGCCCTGCCGGTGATCGGGGGCACTCCGGGGCGGGGTTGGTAGCCCGACACCACCGCACGGAGCCGGGTCTTGACGGCGTTTCGGCGTTGCACCACCACCGAGGTGAACACGGCCCACGGCCACGCCGGGGGTTTGTCGGAGATCAGGCGCGACAACGCCTCCTTATTGGTCGCGACCGCGGCGATCATCGACGCTTTCTCATCCGGGGGTAGCAGGCGTTTGGGTGTCGGGTCGATGGGGCGGGCCAGGGCCTCGGCCTGGGCGCGCAGGTCGGCCGGCCACGGCCACGGTTGGAGTTCAGCTTTGGTCTTCGTGTGTGCCGCGTACAGCGTCGTGCCGATGGCCGCCAGCACGCTGATTCCGGCGAGACCAACCACCCAGGAACCGCTGGACATCGCCGAAAACAGCATCATGACGCCGGCGAATAGCCCCCACCTCGTGCCCCGGGACAGCCCGTGAAGCGTCCTACTTACCGACATCGGAAACCCCCTGTCATTCATCCGATCACTGCGAGGCTATCGGTGGAGTCCGACAGGCATGGAGCGTCGACATTCAGTCGAACAGGTCGTTGAATCCGAAAGCGACCGGGCGGTCGGTGAGCTTGCCGACCACCCACTGGTTGAACGGCACGCCCTGTTCTGCGGCTTCGACCATGAGTCTGGCGTGCAACATCCGCGACGTGCGAACCAGAAACCGCCCGCTGTAGCGGTGATCGGTGAGCGAGTCCGGGGGAGTCTGGCCGAATTCCGCCATCTCGGCGAGGGCTTCGGTGACGACGGTCTCCAGTGCGGCGATGGCCTCATGGGCTGTGAACGCCTCCGCATAGCGTCCCGGAAACTCCAAGCACCGCGCGAAGTATTCGCGTCGCTCCGGATCCCACTCGGCCCGGTAGGTGTAGTTCTGCTGCATGACGGCCATCATGCGCGGACTCGCCGCACGGGGGATTCAGGCAGGGATGATGCTGTGCAGAACGTGATATCACCGGCGATATCACGTTTGTGAAAGACACAGTGCTTGGAAAGACACAGTGCTTGGAAAGACACAGTGCTTGAAAAGACACAGTGGTCCAGAGCGGGCGGCGGCCTGTGCGGAACTGCGGCAACCTAGTCCGACGGCTGTTGCGTGACGACGTCCGCCCCGTGCGGGAAGTAATGCGACAGTTCGATCGTCTGCTCTCCGCTCCAGCGGTAGGCGACCAGGGTGCCGCCGCGGACCGCACTGAAGTCGACGCATGCGGTGTGGGCCGTCCAATCCAGCAGGTGCTCCGGCGGATCCTGACGCCAGTAGTGGCCGTAGAAGACCGGGATGCCCGCGTTATAGGAGAACGATCGCTCCAGCGCCGTCGCCTCGAAGTCCTCGACATCCGGGTAGGGATCGCCGGACTCGGTGCGAAAGTTGCTCAGCTCGGCTAATTCCTTCAGTTCGGTGGCGTTTTCATGCCACCAGCGGACTCGTGCCTGGCTACGCGGATAGTCTTCATTGTCGAGGTAGCGCGGCAGTCCGCGATCGACCAGGCTGATCTCCGGGCCTTTGAGCAGGATCTCCACTGCCACGTACAGCGCAGTGGTTTTGTCGGTGGCCGCAATCATCTGCTTGCGAGTGGTGAAACGTTCACCGCCGAGTTCGGCGATCACGACCTCCATTGATGGTTCGTGCCAGCAGGCGTGCACCACGCGGAGGCCGCCGAGGTCGAGCCACAGCGGCATCGTCCAGAACCACGTCAGATAGTACTGCTTCTCGTTGTCGGTGAGCTGATCAAGAAAAGCTCTGTGCTGCTTCTCATTTCGCTCATCGTGAGCCCGCCGGAACCTGCCGCTTCCGGTCGGGTGCTCGAAGGAATACGCGATGGCGTTGAACTCGTGGTTGCCCATGACGATCAGCGCACTCCCGGCGTCGACCATCGCCTTCACCAGTTGCAGCGTTCGCAGTTGTTCGGCTCCGCGGTCGACAAGATCGCCGACGAAGACGGCGGTGCGTTCGGGGTGTCTATAGGCGCCGGTGCCGGGGTCGATTCGGTAGTCGAGGCTGTGTAGCCGTTCCGCGAGCAGGGTTGCCATGCCGTGAACGTCGCCGATGATGTCGTATCCCCTCATGAACTCATGATTTCATGCGGGTGCGACGGGAAATCACGGTCAGGCCCGGGATGGCTCGACCTCGGTCTCTCATGGCGTCGGCTTTCCGTAGCGGTCTCCACCCCACTGAAAGCTGTTGACGTACTTGCCCATATCCATGGCCAATTCCAGGTTGGCGCCGGACGGATGGCCGGACCCGTAGCCGGCATTGAACCGGTGGTACGGGCCGACCGCCGATGCGATCAGCGCGTAATCGTGTTTGATCGCGACCAGGATCAGCACCCTGAGCCGCAGATATCGGCCGGTCGAAAGCTGTGGGTACGCATCGGCGACGAAGCCGTACCCGCTCTGGTAACCCACGGCTGCGTTGGGGATCTCGTAGGCGATCGTCGCGTCCGGATGATCCTTTGTGAGCAAGTTGAGTGCTATCTGTTTCGCCGAGCGATCCTGGGCAGGTTCGCCGAAGAGGGCCAGGGTTCCGGTATCGCCGCCCACATAGCGCAGAACCACGCCGTTGAGTCCGTTCGGGTTGAATGTGGCCTGGTAAGCGGTGCCCTCGCCGGGGTAGGAGACTGAAAACGATCCGGCCTCGCCGGTGAATCGGGGGTTCGTTTCGACTGGTGTCCCGAACGGTGGCGCGCCGCAGTCGGGTGGGCAGGTATAGGGCGGGACTCCGGGTGTGATCACTATCGATGTGATGACCGTTATGGCAATGCTGACGGCGGCGGCCAGCCCCACCGGTCCAAGCATGCGGGTGTAGTTGGTGCGGAGTATTCGCGAGGACATCCGGGTGGCGGCTCCGCATCGGGCGCAGAATGCGGTGCTGGCTCCGACGTGATCGCAATGCGCGCAACGCAATCCTCCGCCGGGGCCCATGCCGTCACGTGCCTCATGCAGTAGGGCGGCCTGGATGGCGACCCGTAGGGCAAGGATCGCAAATGCCGCGATCACCAGGTAGCCAAGTAGGTACAGGTTGTCGGGCATAGGTGAAATATCGAGCAGTCCAAGGCCGACAAACACGGCGATGACGACCAGAACGGCTGCGGGCACGGGGCCCGGCCGGTGTTGTGCAGCCCCGGCCGGGCGTCGAAACCACAGTGCGATACCGAAGATGCCGCCGACGGCCACACTGACCAGAGGCATGGCCACACCCTGGACACCCGCCTGCGCGAGCAGTCCGGTCGGCGAGCGGTCGTCGGCTATCGGGCCGGCCTCCAACTGGGGTTCCAGCAGGATCATGTTGGCGGCCGCGGTGAACGCTATGGCACCGAGTGCTCCGATCAGGAAACCGTGCAGTGACTCGCGGGGTGATCGATTCAGAAGCCACGCCACCAGTGCGGGAGCCAACATCAAAAGCCCCTCGGCGACAGAGACGGCAAGCCCGAATCCAACGCCGGGTCTGGATGTCACCCCAGATCCCAGCGCCACGGTGTACCCGCTGGCGAATACAGTGCCCGCGAGGTACGCCCAGGCGACACCGAGCAGGATGCCGATCGCCACAGTTGACGCCAGGATGCCAAGCGGGACGTCTCGGCGAACATCGATCTCGCGCAAGTACGCGACGAACAACAGGGGAAGCCCGAGCGTTGCGATCGCGATCATCGGCGCTTGCCATCGCAGCAGGGCGAACGCACCCAGCGCAACGATCATCACGGCCAGGCCCACGCGCAACGGCATACGCGCCCGGCCCGGCAGATGCGGAAACAGTGAACTTGACAACCACGGGCGCAAAACGCGTTGCCTGGAATCGGCGGCGTAGGTGCGCAGCCGAAGCCGAAACCGCCTGTGGCCCTGGTAGTCCGACGGACCTGTGCCGCATGACCCACAGAACGCGTCGACGGAATCGTCGGACCCGCATGCGGTGCAGCAGACAGACATCAGCTAGCCGGCTCTGGTCGGGCCGGCAGCGGTCATTGGCGCGGCACCTGAACTTGTTGCGCGTCGAGCAGGTCGCGGGCGAGATTGTCGGTCCGTGGGCTGCCCAGTCCGGTCACGAGGTCGAACCCGGGCGCGGCGACGTCGACCGCGTTGCTTCCGGCGGTGATATCGCGGAATCCGGGCAACTGCGAGCCCTGGGCAATTCGGTAGAGAAGCGGGTTGATGTCACCCACTGGTGTGCCGCCGTGGGCAACGAGGTACTCGTTCATCAATACCGTCAGGGCCGCCCAGATCGGCGCCGCCTGTGAGGTCCCGCCACCGAGTCTCTGTTGCTGGTTGTAGACGATGCTTACACCGGTGAATGGGTCGGCGACTGCGGCCACATCGGGAACGACGCGGTGTGTCGCATCCCGCGCTACTAGCACGTCGCGTTGGTAGTCGGGCCGCGCGAACAACGTGGATACGCCGCCGCTGCTGCCCTGAGACATCGGCACGTCGGTCCAGGCCTGCTCGGTAAGCCACCGCCCACGGGCGTCTGTCGACAGGGTGGTTCCGCCGACCGATGTCATCTCCGGCAGCGAGGCGACAGCATCAACACCGATGTCGTTGGGGCCCGGGGGAGTCGAAAAGTCCTTGCCACCTTTGCATTCCAGGCCGGCGACGTCGCCGCTGGCGTCGAAGGTTGCAGTGCCATGCCGGTGTGCATTGACCAATGCGGCTCGAACGGGGGCGACGTCCGCCGCGTTGACCATGGCCTCACATCCCCATCCGATGGACAGGCTCCACACCGCCCCGGGGAACTGGCGATCGGCCGTGTCGAACATGTGGCCGATCTTCTCGTAGGTGCCCCCGCCTTCGATCGTCGGACGTGCGTTGACCACCACGAGCTTCGCATCCGGTGCGATGGCATGCGCGACCTCGAGATCCATCGTCGTCTCGCCGTGTGCGGGGCCGGCTTGGCCGCCGATGACAACGGGAGTGAACGTCGGCAACCCGGACAACTCGGAGAAGGAGTCGAGGTCGCTCTGGTCGAACCCGTCGAATTCGAAGAACACGATGGTGGACCCTTTGCCGGTGTGCCCGGCAGCAGCCAGCGACGTCGCGCGGTAGGCGTTGCGCAGTGCCGCAGGCGTCAGCCCTTGGCGAGGGACGTCGAGTGGGAACACCGAAGGCCCGGCCATTCGGTGCGGGATGTAGCTCAGGATCCGGCCAACCGCAGAGACCTCATCGCGCAGCAGCGACGGCAACTGCGGTTGCTGTGGCGAGGCGTAGAACACCTGACCCTTGCGGCCGCGGTAGTCGTGGACGGGAACATCGAAGGCGCGCGAGACGTCGTCTGCGGCGCCGTGCACGATCGCCCACTGGTCGCTGGGTCGCCACCGCACTGCAAGGCCTCGGCCTTGCGCCCAGTCGAACAATGCCTCCGGCCGCAGCGGCGCTGCGAGTGTGACGGTCAGTTGCGCGTCCGTTGCGGACGAGGGTCCGAGATCGTTCGAGGCTTCCAGCAGCGAGCGGAAGGGACCGTTGATGATCGCCGGATCACCGATAACGGGCAATGCCGGCAGATCCGATGCTGCAAACAGCGCGAAGGCGATTGCGGCCGCCAGAACCGCTGGGTGGCGGCCCTGCGTCTTCAGCATCGCTGCAATGGTAATGCCCGCACCCTGCTGACGTGCCGCTCAGCGCAGTGAGCGTGGCATTGCGACACGGTCACGGATGCGCACCCATTCGCATCTCAGAAGTCACATTGGCCACATCCGCCCCTAATGTCACACCGGACAGCCATCGCTGTCGCTGTCGCTGTGAGGGAAGGTGCGTTGTGTCGCCGAGTATTGAGCGCGCCTCGTCGTGGATGGCGTGGGCACTCGTCCCCGTCCTGTGCGCGGGGTTGACCGCTCCGACCGCCGCCGCCGAGGGATGTTCCGGTGCCGCCGCCGCCGCACAGCCACTGCCCAATCAGGACGTCCAGATTCCGAGCCCCGGCAAGATTGCGCCATTGAGTCGGCCGATCGGTCACAAGCCCATCGGTGCCAATGACAAGGCGCCACTGCCCAACATCGGCCAGATATTGGCCTCGGTGCTCAAGCCCAATGCGGCCGCCGTCCAGCAGCAGGCCGGGGTGGCCCCGGTGCCCAAACCCACTGCCGCCGCCACGCCTGCCCCCGTCGCTGCGCTACCCGCGCCGTCCGTCGCCGTCGCCGCGCCGGGCGACCTGCCGCCGGGCACCTCCGTCGTCGGCTGGGTCACCGGACCGGACAGCCCGAACAAGACCGTGGCGAACTTTGCCGTCACCGGCACCGACCTCGGGATCATGTGGGACAACGGCGATCCCGCCCACTCCCAGGTGCTGATGGCCTTCGGTGACACCAAGGGCTTCTGCCAGATCCCCGGTGAGCAGTGGCGCTACAACGTGCTGATGCGCTCCTCGGACCGCACCCTGGCCAACACGGTGGCCGTCGGGGATGGCGCAGTCGGCAACCGTTACTCCGGTGCACCGGTGTGGCGTCCGGGTATCGCCAAGCAGATCGTCAACACCATCAACGCCGCCCCGGAGGAGACCGGCATCATCCCCACTGCCGGTGTCGGCTTCGGCGGAAAGCAGTTTCTGAACTTCATGTCCATCAAGACCTGGGACGGCGACGGGACGTGGACCACCAACTACTCGGCCATGGCCGTCTCGTCCGACAACGGTGAGACCTGGGGCGTGTACCCGGGAACGATCCGCAAGCCGGAAGCCGGTAACGAGAAGTTCCAGATGGGCGCATTCCTCAAGCCCGGGCCCGGGGACCCCTACCTCTACTCGTACGGAACTCCCGGCGGCAGAAGCGGTTCGGCGTATGTGGCGCGGGTGTTGCCGGCAGTGGTGCCGGACCTGACCAGGTACGAGTACTGGAGTTCGGATGCAGGCGCGTGGGTGCCGGCCAACCCGGCCGCGGCCACTGCAGTGATCCCCGGCCCGGTGGGTGAGATGTCGGCGCAGTACAACACCTACCTCAAGCAGTATGTGGTGCTCTACACCAACCGTTCCAACGACGTGGTGATGCGCACCGCACCCGCACCGCAGGGTCCGTGGGGCCCCGAGCAGCTGCAGGTGTCGTCGATGTTCACCCCCGGCGGTGTCTACGCGCCGTACCTGCACCCGTGGTCGACCGGCAAGGATCTGTACTACAACCTGTCGCTGTGGTCGGCGTACAACGTGATGCTCATGCACACGGTGCTGCCCTGAGTTTTTTAACGCGGGCCGCGCGACCCGATAGGGTGCGCAGATGACGTCGTTGCGGTTACGGATCGTGGTTGCGCTGAGCGGTCTGGCGATCACCGCTACCGCTGCTGCTGCCGCGCACGCGGATGACACCACCCCGCCGCCCGATGATCTGGACGGTTATCCGATGGCCTCGGGCAACTATCAGAGTTCCCCGCCGTCCTACGGCTGGGTTTTTTTCACGACTCCCGATGGCCGCTCGTGTGGCATCGAACCCAACGGCGGCGGGGTCGGCTGTGACGCGGTGCCCTCAGATGCGCCACCGGGCACCAACCAGACCTTCGCCGACGCTGCGGATCCCGCGCAGTACCGATTCTCGGACACCCCGACCTTCACCCGCGATGCTCCGGTACTTCCGGCCGGCGAGCGGGTGCAGACCATGGGTGGCGTCTGCGCCGTCGACTACCAGGGCGCGGTGCACTGCGCGACGCAGGGCAACCACGGATTCATCCTGTCCACCGACACCGGCGTGCTCTGGTGAGCTATCACACCTCAACGGCGACGACCGTCAGAATCTCCTCGAGGCCTAGGAAGTCGTCGGCATTACGGGTGTAGAGCGGCAGGCCCGAGGCTAGAGCGGTCGCGGCAATGAGGAGATCGGCTGCGCGCCGACGCGGCTGCCGGCCGGCGGCGAGGACGGCGGAGTAGATCCTCCCGTAGGCCCGCGCGCAGTCACCGTCGAATGGAACGGGTTCCACCCACGACTCGAGTTGCTGCAACCGGTCCTGGCGACGCGCCCGTTCGGCGGGGTCGGCGGTGGCGTGTGGGCCCGCGGACATCTCGGCCATCGTGACCGCGCTGACGGACGCCTCACGGGGCAGATCATCCGGTGCGATCACGTCGAGGTCGACCACCACTGATGTGTCTAGCAAGCCGCTCGTCGTCTCAGCCACGCGGACTGATGTCCTGATCGACGGCATTGTCGAGGTCTGCGCGCAACCGCTGATAGTCAATGTGCGGGGCACCGCGGAACGCCGCCGCCAAAGCTGGTCCGTTCACAACGCGGCGACGCCGCAGCGGCACCAGTTCACCAACCGGAACACCATTGCGGGTCACGATGAATGCTTCGCCCTCGTCGAGCCGACGCATGATGTCACCGCTGTTGTTTCGCAACTCGCGCTGACTGATCTCGCTGGACATAAAATCACCGTAGCACGTGTGCGACACTGGCCGCTGACGGCGGATTACAGTCCCAGCGCACGTCGCAGCCTCCGGTTGACCTGGTTCATCAAAGTTAGTGACAGTCGGCCGACCCGTTCGGTGAGGTCGAGCTTGTTCAGCGTCACCAGTGCGGTGACGTTGACCACCGAATCGCGCGGCAACCCGGTGGCGGTCGCCGGGAGGAACACGTTGCCGGGCATCGCGGCCAAACCGGTGTTGGACGTGATCACCACCGCCACCACAGTGGCCAGTCGGCTGGCGTTGTACGGATCGGACTGCACCACCAGGACCGGTCGGCGCTTCGCCGAACGACTACCGGATGGAGTTCCCAGATCGGCCCAGTGGATCTCGCCGCGTTCGATCACCAGTCATCGCCGGCTGCACTGACCACTCGGCGGCCGACCGCGACCGCAGTCTCCTGCGACTCGTCCGGGGCATCGATGGATTCGAGGGCAGTGTCAATCTGGCCGGTCAGTGACTCGGCGTCCAACTCGTCCAGATACCGCTGTGCGGCTCGGGCGAAGAACTCCGAGCGGCTCATTCCCAGAGCGACGGCACGTCGGCAGACCCGGTCGAACGTCTCATCCGGCACCGAAATAGCAGTCTTCACCAGGTGAGTATAACCGGGTATAACCGGCGGTGCAGGTGCCGTCCGCAGGGGTTTCATCCCGGAGGCGGGGTGCGGATGCCGAACACCGGTTGCCGACGTCGACCGTGGCTCCACCCGCGGTCCCACGGCCAGTGCGCAAAGTCGTCGGTCCAAACGAGTTGCAGGGCGCGGACCTCCGGGCCGCAGATCCCGACGGCGAATGCGAGGTGGACGTCCGGGTGGTCGACCTCAACGACCTCCAGAAGGAACTCGCTCTGATAGTCGATATGCATGGCCGGCCGTAGGACCGTGCCGTTGTCGACCATGTCATGCGCGAGCGAGTTCAGCAGGCGTCCCGATGTCCGCGGGGGCAGACCTGTCATCAACAACTCGGGCAGGCCCAGGTCGGTCAGGCCGACCGTGTACGCAAACGGCCGGTCCTCGCCCTCGACGTATTGAACGGCCCAGCCGTGGCCGTCGATGATCTCCCGCAAGACGTCGAGGTAATCATCGGTGGTGCGGTGGGGGTTGTCGCACTGCCAGCACATGGCCGGCTCCCTTCTGTCGTGGTTGCACAACAGCCTGCACCTGACCACTGACAG
>Ga0209598_10000813_pt1 | contig 25368 bp, 20 predicted proteins | sample M_140807_EF_Meta_FD_187317 | JGI IMG/M metagenome (GOLD analysis project Ga0209598, IMG submission 187317) | Freshwater microbial communities from Lake Montjoie, Canada to study carbon cycling - M_140807_EF_MetaG (SPAdes) (version 2) | ecosystem: Environmental > Aquatic > Freshwater > Lake...
TAACTCGATTTTAGAAAACTATTTTGGCAATACAACAGCATCTATTACGTGAATTACACCATTTCCTGCTTTTAAATCAGTTGCAGTAACAGTTGCAATTCCGCCTTTTTCATCTGTTAAAATAACCTTACCGTCTTTAATTGAAGCAGTAAGTGTTCCGCCGCTAACAGCCGTTAAAGTAACTTTTCCTTTACCGTCCTTAATAGCCTTTAAAACAGCAGCAGCATCTAAATTACCAGCGACAACGTGGTAAGTCAAAATCTTAGCTAAAGTAGCTTTGTTCTCTGGCTTTAAAAGTGTTTCAACAGTACCTTTAGGTAATTTTGCAAATGCTTCATTTGTTGGCGCGAATACTGTGAAAGGACCTGCGCTTTGTAAAGTACTTACTAAATCAGCTGCTTTTACAGCAGCAACTAATGTTGTGTGTGCAGTTGAACCTACAGCTACATCTACAATTGTTTTTTGAGCTGATGCAGAGATAACACCTCCGATTAGCATTGTCAATAAGAATTTCATTTTCATAATAATTGATTTGTTTACTTCTTAAACACTCAAACATGTTAAAATGTTTTTACAAAACATGTATTTACAATAAATTAACAAATCTGTTAATCAAAACGTATAAAATTTCAAATGAACGTTCTACAGTATTATGACTTGTGTTTAGCCTGACTGATTTTCCTGCGATATATTTATTGAAATAAATTATATCTGATAATACAGTAAATGGCTCTAAAGCCATCTTTCCAATTTATCTTTTTTCCTTCAGCGTAAGTTCTTCCATAATAAGATATACCTACCTCATAAATTCGTATATTTTTTATTCGAGCGATTTTTGTTGTTACTTCTGGTTCAAAACCAAAACGTTTCTCATTTAATTGGATATTTTTTATGATGCTAGTTTTGAACAGCTTATAACATGTTTCCATGTCAGTTAAGTTTAAGTTCGTAAAGAGGTTTGATAAAAAAGTTAAAAATTTATTTCCTATGGTATGCCAGAAAAATAATATTCGGTGTGGCGATCCTCCAATAAATCTTGATCCATAAACTACATCCGCGTAACCCTCAAGGACAGGTTTTAAAAGTTTGTTAATTTCATTGGGGTCGTATTCTAAATCGGCATCTTGAATAATTAAATAATCACCTGTTGCGTTTTTAATACCAGTATGAATAGCTGCACCTTTACCTGAATTTATTTCATGTTTAAAATATACAATTTCTACCCCTTCATTGCGCTTTATAATATCATGTATCAAATTTTCTGTATGATCAATAGAACAATCATTGACAATTATTATTTCTTTTTTAATATTATTAATAAAGGTTAAATTTAATAATTTGTCAATTACAATGGAGATAGTAGCTGCCTCATTGTAAGCTGGAACAATAATTGATATTTTATTAATAATCATTTGTATATTTATGTTACTTTTTTAAATTTTTGTCAATTAAGTAATTTGCTCCTTTTTATGATTAAATATTACGCTAACAATAATAATTATCACAATGCTTCTTAACCGAGAAAAAAGCTATACAAATATATACATATTCTATATTGTTTTATGTTTAATTATTTACATTTTAGGAAGCATGTTTATTCCATTGATGGAAGTTGATTCTGTTCAGTATGCAAATATTTCAAGAGAAATGCTTCAAAATAAAAGCTTCCTACAAATTTTTGATCAAGGCAGTGACTATTTAGATAAGCCGCCCATGTTATTTTGGTCAAGTGCAATAAGCATGTATTTATTTGGAATCAATGATTTTGCATTCAGAATACCATCTATCTTAATGGCCATTTTGGCCATATACAGTACCTATAAATTTACACTCATCTATTACAGTAGTGAAATAGCAGGGTTAGCGGCTTTGATATTAGCGAGTACACAAGCAATGTTTTTAATTACACATGATGTAAGAACAGATACGATGTTGATGGCATGGGTAATATTGTCTATTTGGCAATTTGCTAATTGGTTAAATAATAGAAAATGGAGTTCATTGATCATTGCATTTTCTGCTGTTGCATTTGGAATGATGACTAAGGGGCCAATTGCTTTAATGGTGCCTGTTTTTTCATTTGCGCCACATTTGATAATGCATAGAAATTTTAAAATGCTTTTTAGATGGGAATATCTGGTAGGTATTGTCATTATAATAATTTTGTTAATACCCATGGATATTGGTTTATATCAACAGTTTGATTTACACCCGGAAAAAGTAATGTATGAGAAAACTGGGACTTCGGGCTTAAGATTTTTTTATTGGACACAAAGTTTTGGCAGAATAACCGGAGAGAGTGTTTGGCATGAAAACGATGAGTTCCTTTTTTTATTTCAAAATTTACTATGGGGATTTTTGCCTTGGACTTTGTTTTTAATACTTGGATTAATTTCAGAATGCACCAAAATAATTAGAACTAAATTTAGTTTAAATAAAAATGAGGAATGGATAGTGCTCCCTGGTTTTTTGATCACCTACACTGCACTTGGAATTAGTAATTATCAATTGCCGCATTATATATATGTAGTATTACCTTTTACAGCCATCATCGCTGCTAAAAGCTTATATAGTCTTGTTATTAATTGGGAAAATAGATTTCTTAAAAACATTATTAACGGCATTAATATTTTTATTTATATTTTAGTATTGTCCATATTATTGGTGCTTTTACTATTTACATTTAATACGAATATATATTTGGTTATAGCTAGTATGGTTGGAATGGGCTTGGCTTTTTCGTTTTTAATATTTAAAAAAATGAGTGCTATCCCTAAGGTGATACATTTTGCCTTATTTACAATTATCACTACCAATTTATTATTAACAATATTCTTTTACCCTAAATTACTCGAATACCAGTTGGGGAACCAAGTTTCCAAGGTGATTCGTCAAAAAAATATAGACAAAAATAAATTTTATTTACACCAAGTTTATTACGAAAGAAGCTTAGATTTTTATAGCAATTATAGTTTTCAAAATATTGGAAACTTAAATAGTATGAAAACTAATGATTATGTTTTAATAAAAAACGAACTTATTAATCAGGAGCTATTAAGCAATTTTAATAAAATAGAACTTATTTCTACATTTCATATAAGCACTTTAAATGCCGCTTTTTTAAATCCTAAATCAAGAGATAGTGCGCTTACACTTTATACTATTTTACAAAAAAAATAGTTATTGAATTGTAGGCTTCAAATTCAAATATTTATTGTGTCTTAAGATAAGTCCAAAAACTGTACCAATGGTTGCACCCAATAAAATACCTCTCAATACATCCATAGGATAATGGACGCCATTATATATCCTTGAGTAGGAAACTAAAATAGAACAAATAAATAAAGCTATTTTGAACCCATTATATTTTTTAGGCAATAAAATTGTTAAAAACAAAGTAAAGGTGAAAAAGTTAGAAGCATGTGACGAAACATAACCATATAATCCTCCAGGCCCCGCTTTGCTTAAATGAACTATATTTTTCAAGTAAATTTCATGCGACGGACGTAATACCTTTGTTAAATATTTAAAATAAGTAGAAATTTGATCACTTAATGTAATTATTATGATTGCAGTTGTTATGCAAATCCAGCTTTTGCTTTTATATATTTTGTAAAAAATAAAAATGATATAAATGTAAAGCGGTATCCAAATGCTTGTACTACTCAATAAATACATCACTTGGTCCCAAAATGAATTGTGATGACTATTGATGTATAAAAATAATTCTACATTTTTTGTATCTAAAATTTTGTTCATAGAATTACATCAATATTTACTTTGAAATTAAATTATTATTATCATTTTACCTAAATATCAATTTAACAATGAAATACAGCCATATTTGCTATTATTGATTTATGAAACATACCATTTTATTACTTAGCACTTTATTCCTTGTAAAGTTATCCTTTTCTCAAAAAGCTATTTTTGTAATTGCTGATGGCATATCTGCTGATGTGCTTGAAAACGCCCATTTGCCTAATATATCTAGGATTATTAATGATGGTGCATATATACGTGCGCATGTTGGTGGAGATAATGGGACCTATAGTCAAACTCCAACAATTTCGGCGGTGGGATATAATAGTTTATTAACTGGCACCTGGGTGAACAAACACAATGTTTGGGATAATGACATTAAAGACCAAAACTATACGTATCCTAGTATTTTTAAATTACTGAAGGAACAATACCCAAGTAAAAAAATTGGTGTTTATAGTACTTGGTTGGACAATAGAACAAAGTTACTTGGGGATGGCCTAGCTAAAACTAATAATTTAAAAGTTGATTATTTTTCAGATGGATATGAATTAGATACAGTTCAATTCCCTCATGATAAATTGGCTAACTATATCCATTTGATTGATGAAAGGGTTACAAAGGATGCTGTTCGTGGTATTAAGGAAAACGCGCCTGATTTATCATGGGTTTATATTGAATATACTGATGATATGGGACATAGATATGGAGATAGTCCCGAACTTATAGCTGCACTAAATAAATTGGACAATCAGATTGGAAAATTATATGATGCAATTTTATATAGAACTATAAACTTCAAGGAAGATTGGTTATTCTTTATCACAACTGATCATGGTAGAAACGAAAAGGATGGAAAAGGCCATGGTGGGCAAAGTTTTAGGCAAAGGTCTACTTGGATTGTATCCAATAAAAAGTTAAACAATTATGCAAATTTAAGCTATCCCGCTATTGTAGATATTATGCCAAGTTTGGCGAACTTTTTATCAGTTAAAATTACTACACCATTCAAATATGAGATAGATGGGATTCCATTAATTGGTCAAGTTTCTGTCGCAGCACCTAATTTAAATGTATTTCAAAATACCATGGATATTAGTTGGCAAAACTATAATGAGGAAGGGAATGTGAAAATTTGGCTAGCCACTACAAACGATTTTAAGGAAGGTGGTCAAGATAAATATATACTACTTAAAGAAGTACCAGTAAGTCAGAATCATACAGTCGTTGATATTAGCAATTACCCTTCAAGTTTTTATAAAGTGGTCATTGAAGGAAAATATAATTCAGTAAATAAATGGTTTATAAAGGAATAATTTATTATTTAAACATTTATAATATCCATTGTACTGAAACGCTAACTGCACGACCCATTCCATAAACTCCGGAGCCGTGTGTTTTATATTTTTCGTTTAAGATGTTTATTAAACTTGTATTTAGGTGCAAATGTTTCAATTTTATTCCTGCATCAAAATTAATTAAATTCCAATGAGGTGTGCCCAGCTTCCCAATTCTATTATCATCAATATCTCCTTGGGCCAGTCTATTTTGTTTTCCAGCAAATTGGTGCGTTATTGAAAGAAAAATATTTTTCTTATGCCACGTTAATCTATTTTGACCAAAAATAGGAGGTATTCGTCTCATGGGTTCATTCTTAGTTACATTTTGTCCGTAAGTATAAGTAGTATTGATTTGTAGATCAAAATTTTGATCAATTTTTATTGCATAAGTTAATTCAGCACCCTTTATATAAGATGTTTCAATATTTTCTTTATTGTATACCTTATACCCATTTATAATTTGACCTTCAACTAAAACTCTGGCAATAATATCTTTTAAATTCATTTGGAAAGCGGATATTGAAAAGTTTACTTTTTTAGAATTATACTTATATCCAATTTCAAAGTTATTTGACTGCTCTGGTTTCAAATCATAATTCGGAATTTCATATCTAAAGTCAATGATGCCTAAACTACCAAGATCATCAATATTTGGAGCTCTGTAACCCCTTGTCATTGATCCAAATAAGTAATGGTTAGGATTCAATTGGTAGTTAATACCGAAATTTGTTGCGAATGCGGCTGGTTTTACAGCTATATCCCCAAGGATTGCATCTTTAATTTGAATAGCTAAAAAGTTATAACGTACACCTGTATTTATACTTAATTTCCCTAAATCAATAAAGTGTAAATTAAATATCGAACTATTTTTATAAACTGAACCATTTGGGTATAAGCCTCTTTTCTGAATGGGTGAGTTGAAGGTACTGCTTGTTTCAATGGCCTCACTAAAAACAAGATCTCTATAATAATCAATACCTGTATTTATTGTCCAATTTGAAGTAGGTTTTGAAATAATTTCGGCCGTCAGTCCAATATTTTTAATAGTATCCGCTTCATTTCTATAAATCAATGAATTATTTTTTTGATTGGATCGTTGTTCAATTGATCTTTGTGTGGAAGCATTTAAAATAAATTCTGATATCCATTTTTGTTTATTTATTACCTTGTATTTGATATAATTCAAATAATGTATTTGGTAGTCAATCTGGTTTGTAGCGAAATTTTCTAACACAATTTTGTGGTAAATCGGGACATTATGTTGAATCGTATTTTGACTAGCAATGGTAAGCTCCTGATACGCGTCAATTTTTATTTTCAATTTTGCATCATAATTTTTTTCCGAGTAGCCAGTAGGGATCAATTTACCTAAATCAGCACCTCCAACTAAATCACCAAATTTTTTAAAGCTTACCCCGCCTATAAAATTCCATTTTTTTTCTGCATAACTGATATCGGTTCTATTCGTTTTTTCCATATCGCCAGAAATAAACTTACTGGTATTACTAAGGTTAATCTTATTTAAAATTGTGGAACTCGCCTCTTTGGTTGTAATATTGATAACGCCTCCCATCGCATCTGATCCATATTCAATGGCGCCAATCCCTTTTAGAATATCAATTTTATCAATAGTAAAAAGGTCAATTGTATTGAGGTATTGATTTGGCCCATATCTATAGGTTGCGTTGTTTAATCTTATACCGTCAATTATTAGGAGGGTTTGATTACCAGTAAGGCCTCTAATGAACGCGGAACCGCCACCATGGTTCGTTTTTTGTATAAAAACACCACCTATACCCATTAAAGTTTCCGGTGTAGTTCTAGCCCCATTTTGGGTAATTTGTTGTTGCCCAATTGAACTAATAAAATAGGGTAATTGTATATTCTTATTTTTAATATTCCTTGTTGTTACAAACGCGGAATCTAATAATTTATAACTCGAATCCACTTTTTGGGCATTCGCTGAAATGGCTATTATTATGAATAGTAAGAAGGTATATTTCACCATGTGAATATCCTTTTTTTTTAATTTTCAATTATTGTTCCCGATGTTTTATAATGTTCAGTTTTTTGTTCTTTCTCGTCATCCATTTTAGGCCCTTGTTTTATACTTCTCCAATCAATGGTTTGATTATATTTTTTCATTGCTTTATCCCAATCAAAAACCTCCTGACTAGGGAATTCAAAATGATAGGGTGTGAAATCGGGTTTATTGGTAAAAAAATCAGTTAATAAGGATGCCGTAATATCATATTGATTCACATAAGGCACGCCTAAAACATTATACATTACTTTAAGTATAGATCCGAAATTGGCATGTGTTTTAGAAACATAATTCTTTTTCACATAAGGGCCTGCCATCATTAAGATACTTCTATGTGCATCAATATGATCAACACCACCTTGTGGATCATCTTCCGTAACAATGACCAACATATCTTTCCAATAAGGGGTTCTACTTAAAAAATGCAATGTTCTACCAAGTGCTAAATCATTGTCTGCAACATAGGAAGCGCTAAATGGATAACCATCTTCTGGTCTTGGACCTGCTGTGTGGTCATTGGGCAACATCATTGTAACTAATTGCGGCATGCTGTCTTTCCCATTCAACCATTTTTTTGTAAATTCTTCTTCAAATTGTTTCATTCTAAACTGATCAGGAATATTCGTATTATAGCCTGCAAAATTATGGGATGTTCTTTCCCATACGCCTTTTTGCATGGGTACCATCACAATATGTCCTGCACCCGTTGCTGTATCATTCCAATCTTCTCTCACGTGAGCAGTTTCGTTGGCTTGCCCAAAATTATAATAACTTATTTTTTTCCGATCAAGCGCTTCCCATAAACCACCAATTTCACCGTAATCTTCGGGATCCATACTGCCTGTGGAACCAGGAAATCTTCGTCCAGGTGCGGTTGAAAAGTAATCTGCCGACTTTGCAGTACTTGAGTTGGCTTCCACCCACTCATTAGGGATAACGCCCATCATCCAATGATGTCCATGAATGGAAGCATCACTATCACAATAAAAATTATCACTTAATGAAAACTGTTTTGCAATTTTATGGTGGTTAGGGGTTACGTTTACATTTTTTACAAATTCTTTTCTTCCATACACATTTACATCTAAGCCAAACCTTGCTAGACCGCTTTCCCCATTTACATTTTTCATTTGACCAAAAACCTCATCAAATGTTCTGTTCTCTTTCGTAATAAACACGATATGTTTAATGGGGCTTACTTTGCTTCCTGGTAATACAGGCATGGGTAAACTATCTGCTTGCGATCGGGTAACAAAAGTATTATCAATTACTACTTTAGTATAGGATATTAATTTTTCCGTTGTAGGATTTTCGATTTTTTGAAATCCCCCTAATTGAATATCTCCAATATAGGTTCCTTGCACCGGTATCTTGAAATTTTTTCCGCCGTTAGGTCCAGCACCCAAACCCCTGCATGAAGTTGCATAGATGGTTTTATTATCAGCAGATAATTTAACGCGTGTAGTGCCCCAACCAGTAGGAATAAGTCCTAGGGTTTTGTCATTACTCAAATCTATTTTCGCCACAGCATTGAAACCTAAAAGCGCCACAAATAAATATTTTTCATCTTTTGTTAAATCAATACCAAAAGGAAGTACTCCCCTTAATTTATCAATCCTTTGATCCACGGTAATTGGGATATGCTTAACAATACGCCCTCTTTTATAGTCAATGACTGCAATATTATCATTGGTTGCGTTGGTTACATAGGCAAATTTAGTTCCAACAACTATTGAATTTGGGCTTGCACCACCAATCACTTCTGCATCTTCAACAAGTTCACCCAACAACATGCCTGTTTTCAATTTCGCTTTCACCTTATTGGTTGATAAGTCAATTACGTAAACGCTCATTGATTCATCAGCATTAGGGCTTCCTAAGCCTGGAATTTTTTTACCATCAATTACTGTTCCTTCTATGGATTCCTTCGTGTTATTTCCATATGGATGCCAATTAATATATTGTGATTGTAAGTTTTCTTTAGTGGTCCCCGCTACTAATGGATAAGCGTACATACCAACATTCGCAACCAACACTGTTTTTTGGTCTGGTGATATTGCTAAGCCAAAAGGTTGTCTTCCAGTAGGTATAGAGGCGATAATTTTTTGCTGACTTAAACTATATCTTACTAATCTAAAATTACCTCTATCCAAAATAAGCAATTCATTTTTTTGCTCACTATATATTAAATCACTTGTAAAACTGCCCTCATATTTTACGCCATCAAATATGCCGTCCAATAAAATGGAATCTACTTTTTTAAATTGTACATAATCATATACAATCACTGATCCTTCATCCCCACCACTTAAATATGCAATATTTTTATTGGTATGAAAAGCAACACCCAAAAAGGAACCTTTTTTCAAAGGGTTTTCTTTGGGCTTTAAATAATCTGGAATTCGTTTTTGTTGCATGTTTTGCAAATCAATAATAGTGATTGCATTTTCATGCATCGTAATAGCCACTTTTTGATCAGGAGAAATAGCTAACCCAAATGGGTCATGGGTAATGCGAAGAGATTGACCTGCTGGTTGCACATATCGGCCACTAGGCAATACAGAATATGAGTTGGTATCAATCTTTGACAATTCATTATATCCAGGTACGGATAAATATTTTACTATTTGTGCGTTCCCTGAAACAAAAATTAGCATTAATAAAGCTATTGTAAAAAATATATTTTTTTTCATATATAAGTTGGTCTTTTAATTTAGGCAAACCTATCATTTTATAGATTCGTTTGTGACTTTGCATCAAATTAAATTATTGTTACCAAAATACATTAATTCATATTCCGGTAACAATTTGGTAGCAGCTAGATAATATTGGAATTAAGATATGTTAAAGTTTTGAGAATAGATTTGTGCTTCAAAATTTTAAATATGATTTCAAAACAACTAAGATTACAGTGGATAATTACGCCACTAATGTTATTGGGATTGAGTTTAAGCTCAATTGCTCAAAACATACAATTCAAAGGAAAAGTAATAGATGCTGATACAAAAATAGCACTTGAGGCTGCTACTATATTAGTTAAAGGCCAAAATCAATCTGCACGAACAAATGCGAATGGTCAATTTACAATTAGTAATGTTTCCCCTAATGCTTCAATTGTAGTTAGCTACGTGGGGTACACATCTAAAACAGTTGCAGTAAGTACCGGTGAGGTAGTAATTACTTTGGTTAAAGAAGATGTATCCTTAAATGAAGTTGTTGTAACTGCATTGGGTATTAAAAAAGAAAAAAAGAAATTAGGCTACGCTACACAAGATGTAAAAGGAGCTGAATTAGTGAAAGCAAGAGAGGTGAATCCAATCAATAACCTAGTTGGTAAGGTTGCTGGTTTAACAGTAGGTATGAACCAAGAGATGTTAAGATTACCAAATCTAGTTTTAAGAGGTGGTCGTGTTAACTTAATCGTAGTGGATGGTATTCCTATTAATTCTGATACTTGGAATATTAGCCCTGATGATATTGAGTCCTATAACGTTTTAAAAGGACCTGTGGCTTCTGCACTATATGGTTACAGAGGTCAAAATGGTGCTATTATCATTAACACCAAAAAAGGAACCAAAGATAAAAGAGGCTTTGCTGTTGAATTAAATTCAAGTACTACCGTTCAAAATGGTTTTATAGCTTTACCAAGAACGCAAGATGAATACGGTCCTGGTGACCACGGTAAATATGCGTTTGGTGATGGTTTAGGTGGTGGTATAAATGATGCGGATTATGATGTATGGGGACCAAAATTTGAAGGCCAGTTGATTCCTCAATATGATAGTCCAGTAGATCCTATCACAGGAAAAAGATCAAGTACACCATGGTTAGCTCGTGGTAAAGATAATTTAAAGCGCTTTATTCAATCAGGTATTTTAAATACCACTAATATTTCAGTTGCTTCTTCTACAGAAAAAGCCGATTTAAGATTTTCATTAGGTAATACCTATAATAAAGGCATATTACCTAATACAAGTTTAAATATTACGAATTTAAATTTAGCATCCACTTTAAGATTCAACTCTAAATTAACCTTAGATGCGAATATTAACTACAGCAGACAATATTCTGATAATTTTCCAGACGTAGACTACGGACCAAATTCAGTGATTTACAATATGACTATTTGGGGAGGTGCTGATTGGAATATTGATGATATGAAAAACTATTGGCAGCCAGGTAAGGAAGGTGTTCAAAGTATTTATGCAGAGTACCAAAGATACCATAACCCATATTTTATGGCCTATGAGTGGACAAGAGGTCATTACAAAAATGACATCTATGCATATACAAGTTTAACTTATAAATTAAACAAATATGTTGATTTGTTTGCAAGAACTTCTGCAACTACTTATGATTTATTGAGAAATGAAAAAATGCCTTTCTCTGCACATCCTTATGGAAGAGAAGAAGGTAAAGGTGATTATAGAGAAGATAAAAGAGGTTTATTTGAAATGAATAATGAATTCCGTGCAAATTTTAGAACACCTGAAATTGCAAAATTCTTTAACATTTCCGGTTTTGCAGGTGGTAACTTAAGACAGTTTAATTACAACTCTAGTTTCGCTTCAACCAACTATTTAAACGTACCAAACGTTTACAATTTTGCAAACAGTAGAAACCCTGTATTAGCGTATAATTTTGCTTCTGAAATGAGAGTAAGATCATTGTTATACTCAGTAGATATTGAAGCAAATAAATATGCAAATTTGAATATCACAGGACGTAATGACCAGCTTTCAGCCTTAAGCAAGGATAACAATTCATTCTTTTATCCTTCATTTAACTTGAGTACTGTTTTAAGTGACTATTTGACTATGCCAAAACAAATTAATTTATTAAAGTTGAGAGCTTCATATGCAAAAGTAAGAGGTGGCGGTAGTTTTGTAAATGATTATATCGGATCAACTCCAAATAATAGTTTTCCTATTGGTTATGGCCAACAATACCAATCAACCTATGGTGGACCAAGTTATACTTACGCGAACGTATATTCAACTGGTACAGGTTATAACAATACCACACAAGCTTCTTTCACCAATACTTTATTGGATAGTGATGTGCAACCTGATGACAGAACTAACTTAGAGTTTGGCGTTGAATCAAGATTATTGAATAATAGACTTGGTATTGAAGCAACTTACTTCAGTTATTTAGATGGACCTCAAATTTTCTCAAAAGCAATCTCTCAAGCTTCAGGATTTGCTTCCTATGTTGTGAATGGTACAAAAACAAAAAGAACTGGATATGACTTTACAGTGAATGGGTCAATTCTTAAAAAAGCAAATGGTATTAATTGGGATGTGACTTTGAATGTTGGAGCATTTAAAAATATTTTAGAAGAATTACCAGCAGGAGTGAATGTGTTAAATACTTTCTATACAAAAGGGATGAGAACAGATGCGATATATATTAGAAAATTCGCAAGAACTCAGGATGGACAAATCATCAATGACGCAGGTGGTCGTCCAACAATTTTACCAGTAGCACAATTTGCGGGTTACTCAAATCCTGATTTTGTATGGGGTGTAAACAACAAAGTTAGTTATAAGGCTTTCACATTAAACTTCCAATTAGATGGTCGTGTAGGTGGTATGATGGAAGATTATGTTAGAAAGAAAACATTCCAAGGTGGTCGTCATATTGAAACTATCGAGGGTGCAATGGGACTAGCAAGATTCCAAGATTACAAAGGAGTTAAGTCATATTTAGGTGAGGGTGTTCAAGTAGGTAGCGGTGCGATTGCTTATGATGCAGTTACTGGTTTAATTACTAATTATGGTTCATTAACATTTGCGCCAAATGCGACTAAAACTTATTTGCAAGATTATATCAGCCGTGTTCATGGTATACCAGAGCCAAATATGATGAGCAAAACTTACCTTAAATTAAGAGAGGTTGTTGTGACTTATGAATTACCAGCTGGTCTTGTTAAAAAGTCACCTTTCAAAAAAGCAACTGTTTCATTAGTGGGTAGAAACTTAATGTACTGGATGCCAGATTCGAAATTTAAAGATGTAGATATTGATCAGTATCCAGGTGAGTCTTCCATTGGATTGCAAACACCAACAACAAGATCATACGGATTCAATTTAAATTTCATTTTTTAAATAAAGAAAAACAATAAAATATGAAAAAGATATTTCAAATAGTAACCTTAGTCCTTGTTATAGGCTCAATGGCAGCTTGTAATAAATCTTTTGATTCATTAGAAGCAGATCCTAACAGAGCAACAAGTGTACCAGCTAACTTGATATTAAACAATGTATTATTAAATTTCACAAACGGTGGATTTAGTACTAAACAAAGATCGAACCAGTATTATTTATGTAATTATGACTATTATGGAAATAATGAGTACAATTGGACAGGCTATTCTTTTGGTGGTTATAATACATTGAAGAATATTGCTCAAATGGAAGCAGAAGCTACAAAATCTGTTGCATCTCCTAATCCTTACACTGCAATTGGTAAGTTTTTAAAGGCGTATTTCTTGTATGATTTAACTATGAACTTAGGGGATATCCCTGTGTCTGATGCTTTAAAAGGTTTAACCAATGTTACCCCAAAGTATGACACACAAAAGCAAGTATTCCAACAAATATTAACCTATTTAGAGCAAGCAAATACTGAAATGGGTACATTAAAAACAACCAATTACGTACTAGCGAGTGATTTTTATTATGGTAATGATTTGTCTAAATGGCAAAAAGCGGTGAATGCTTTCAAGCTTAGAGTATTAATACAATTGTCAAATAAAGAAGCGGATGCAGATTTAGCTATTAAAGCAAAGTTTGCGGAAACAATCAGCAATCCTACTAAGTATCCGGTTTTTGCAAGTGATGCAGACAATTTAACTTTTGTATATAATAACCAATATAATAAGTATTCTACCAATCCTGATAATTTTGGATTTGATGCTACTCGTTATAATATGTCATCTACTTATTTAGGAAACTTAGCTAGTTTGAAAGATCCAAGAACTTTCTTTGTAGCTGAACCAGCATCAGCATTAGTTGCTTCGGGTAAGTTGCCAAATTCGTATGACGCGTTTGCAGGTGCAGGTGCAGGAGAAGATTTAGCTACAATGAGTAAAAATGCAGGTGATGGTAAATACTCATTTATCAATCGTAAGCGCTACTACCAAACTTATACTGCAGAAACAACTACACAAGTGGGTTATCAAGAATTGTGTTTTAACATGGCAGAAGCAGCACACAGAGGTTGGATTACAGGTCAAAGTGCTGAAACTTGGTATCAAAATGGTATCAAAGCTTCACAAGCATTTTATGGTGTTAAAGAAGGTGCTAACACCGTTACTTTCCAAAAACCAAACGGTACTTTAGCTGAATCAGTAACCTACGCAGTTGATTATAAATATGCAGATTATTATGCACAAGCAACCGTAAAATATGCTGGTTCAGGTACTGCAGGATTAAACCAAATTTTGTTACAAAAGTATTTATCGCTCTATCAAAACAGTGGGGCAGAAGGTTATTATAACTGGAGAAGAACAGGTGTACCCACTTTCCATACAGGACCAGGTACTGGAAATAGCCAAAGAGTTGCTTTAAGATATCAATATCCTTCAACGGAAAGAGCAGTTAACAAAGCTAATGTAGAAGCAGCTATAGCATCACAATATGGCGGCGCTGATGACATTAATGCTAAAATGTGGATCATCAAATAATTTTTTGAACTGGGGTTTATTTAGTTACATAGCAATCAATCGTAAATTAGAGTCTCGAGCAATCGGGACTCTTTTTTTGTTTAACTGTTTATTATTAACAAATCATTAATACTATATCTTTATTTCAGAACTAATTGACAAATTCATACATTTAAACTATATATAAAATCCGTGTCAAAATTTGCAAGCTTTATTAATAGCACTCAAAAATTTTCAATAAAATCAGATCCACTTCCATCCTTAAAAGAAGGTGAAATTTTAGTCAAAAATTTATGTACAAGCCTTTGTCGAAGTGATATTCATACCTATCAAGGAAAAAGGGTTGAAAAATCACCCACTATTTTAGGTCATGAAATTGTAGGGGTTATTGAACAATTAGGACCCAATGCGCCTGTAAAGGATGTAAGAGGGAATGAATTAAAAATTGGCGATAAAGTTACCTGGGCCATTTTTGCAAGTTCCCCAGAAGATGAATTATCAAAAGCAGGTATTCCTCAAAAAGCAAAAGACTTGTTTAAATATGGGCATGAGCAAATTACGGATCATAGTCATTTCCACGGCGGCCTAAGTGTGAATACGGTTTTAAGAAAAAACACACCCATTGCGATGCTGAATAATGATTTGCCCAATGAAATAGCCTCCTTAATTAATTGCAGTGTAGCGACGGTGGCGGGTGCAATCCGTTTGGCTGGGGAATTAAAAGGTAAAACAGTATTAGTATATGGAGCAGGCATGTTGGGTATCATCGCTTGTGCGATGGCATCTAAAATGGGTGCAACAAATATTATTGCCATTGACGAAAATGAACAAAGGCTGGAAATTTCAAAAAAATTCGGCGCTACGCAAACACATACACCAAAGGCTGCATCAAAACTTAAAGTGGATATTGTTTTAGAATTTAGTGGCGCTATTTCTGCAATGGAAAGTTCCATTCATCTGCTACATATTGGAGGTGCTGCAATTTGGATAGGTGCCGTTTTCGCGCAACCTGCGGTTCAAATTAATGCAGAATATTTAATACGAAATTTAATAACCATCAAAGGGTTACATAATTATAATAATGAGGATTTTATCAACGCAGTCAATTTTATGGAATTGAATCATGGAAATTTCGACTTTGAGCAACTGATAAAAAAGGGTTTTGTATTGGATCAAGTTGACGCTGCTTTTGAATATGCAGTGACGCATAATCCTTTTCGTGTATCCATAGATTTAACTTAAATGCAATTGTCTAAAAAAAATACGGAAATATCATTTATAATAAAAGCAGCCTGCGCAGTTTTTATTACCTATTTGAGTATGTATGCATTTAGAAAACCATTTACTGCTGCACAGTATAGTAACCTTATGTTATGGGGCGTTGATTATAAAATTTTATTAATCATTGCTCAGTTGATAGGGTATACGATTTCAAAATATTTTGGTATTAAAATAATTTCAGAATTAGCTGCTAATAAACGAACCGTTACTTTAATCATTTTAATGGCAGTATCATGGATTTCATTACTATTTTTTGGGCTTGTACCCGCACCTTATAATCTACCTTTTATATTTTTAAATGGCTTGCCATTGGGTATGATTTGGGGGGTTGTTTTTAGCTACATCGAAGGCCGAAGACACACTGAATTATTAGGCGTTGCCATGGCTTCTAGTTTTATTATTTCGTCGGGTATCGTTAAAGGGGTAGGCAGTTATTTGATGCTTAATTTACAAGTGCCTGAAATGTGGATGCCATTTTTTACCGGGTTAGTATTTTTACCTGTGTTGTTTTTAGGGGTGTATTTGCTACATTCACTGAGCGCTCCAAATGAGGAAGATATTAATGCAAGAACCGAAAGAAAGCCCATGGATATTCATGAGCGAAAAGCCTTTTTTAGACGATTTGCCCCAGGTATTATTTTTTCGGTCCTTATTTATGTTTGCTTGACTGTTTTTAGAGATTTAAGAGACAATTTTGCTGTGGAATTTTGGAATAGTATTGGATTAAAAAATATCCCATCCATGTTGGTTTTTTCTGAAGTACCCATTGCTATATTAGTTATTATTATCATTGGCGCAATGATTTTCATCAAGAATAATAAAAATGCCTTTTTTATCAATTTCTTAATTGTTTTTATGGGTGGTTTATTATTGTTTTTATCAACCATATTATTTTATAATCAACTTATCACGCCTACATTATGGATGATCATTGTGGGCTTTTCCATGTATTTGCCTTATATCGCATTTCATGCTTTATTTTTTGAAAGATGGATTGCTTATTTCAAAATCAAGAGTAATATTGGCTTTCTAATGTATGTAGCAGATGCTGCGGGTTATTTGGGAAGCACCCTAGTTTTATTATTTAAAAATTTCAATAATACCAATTACAGTTGGGTTTCTTTTTTTACATTTAGTGCAATTGTAACTTCTGTAATAATTATCATTTTATCAATCGCCAATTATTTATATTTTATAAAACAAGATAAATTACAAATCGCATGAGTAATAAAACAGCCATCGTAGTAGGCGCGGGAATATTAGGACTTGCTACAGCAAGGGCTTTAGCAGAAAAAGGGTATGAAGTAACAGTGATTGAGAAAAGCCAGTTTTCATTGGGTGCAAGTGTGCGTAATTTTGGTATGCTTTGGCCTGTAGGGCAGCCAGACGGAAAATTATATGATAGAGCGGTAAGAACCAGAGAGATATGGTTAGCATATTTAACGGCTTCCAAAATTCCTTACAATTCATGTGGTAGTTTACATTTGGCTTATTCTCAGGAAGAAATGAATGTAGTGGAAGAAATAGGAAGTTTTTTTAAATCCAAAAACAGACCAGTTTCAGTTATTTCAAATAAAACAGTATTAGAAAACTATCATGGAATAAATGAAGATGGTTTATTGGGGGCACTAAGAAGTGAAGATGAAACTATTATTGATCCAAGACAAGGGATTAAACATTTACCGGAATATTTGACAGCGCAATATCAGGTCAAGTTTATTTGGGGTACTGCAATCACAAGTGTAACAAGCAATGCTGCATATGCTGGCAAGGTTAAATACAGTGCAGATATTATATGCGTTTGTTCAGGTGCTGATTTTGAAACATTATATCCAGATCAATTTAAGCAACAACCCATCATTAAGACAAAGTTACAAATGATGCGTTTTAAGCACAAGGATCCCAATTATAAAATTGGTGCATCCGTTTGCGGTGGATTGTCATTACTGCACTATAAAAGTTTTACCGCGTCTTCTTCACTGACCAAATTAAGAATGAAAATTGAATCAGAAATCCCCGAATATTTAAAATACGGTATTCACGTAATGGTTTCACAAAATAGTGATGGTGAATTGACCGTGGGTGATTCGCATGAATATGCGCTGGATTTTGAACCCTTTGATAAGATTGAAATCAATACGATGATTTTAAATTATCTAAAAAAATTAATGCATATTGACCAATGGGAAATGACCCAATCTTGGAATGGCATATACCCGATCATGACCAATGGTGCCACTGATTTATTTTTAAATCCGGAACAAGGGGTTTATATTTTAAATGGTATTGGAGGTCATGGGATGACGATGTCCTTTGGTTTTGCAGAAGAAATGATTAATCATATTTAAATAAATAATTCATGTTACATCCAGTTACGCAAAAAATAGTTCAATTGTTCGAATCTCATGGGAATTCCATGTATGGTGGTGAAGCAGTCACACAACTTGAGCATGCATTGCAATGTGGCGCTTTAGCAAGAGCCAATAATGCTAGTGATGAATTGATTACCGCATCCTTATTACATGATATAGGGCATTTGTTGCATGATTTACCAGATGATGCAAGTGATCATGGTATTGATGATAGGCATGAATTGTTAGGGGAGACCTATCTATCTGAACATTTTAAATTGGCTGCAGTGGAACCCGTTAAGTTGCATGTGCAAGCAAAAAGATATTTGTGTGCTACAGCGCCAGGCTATCTTGAAACTTTGTCGGAGCCTTCCAAAATTAGTTTGGAATTTCAAGGTGGGGTTATGAATCAAACGGAAGTCGCAGATTTCGAAAAAAATGAATTTTATAAAGAAGCTATTAACTTAAGAAGATGGGATGATTTAGCGAAGGATCCTTATTTAATTAGCCCAACCTTGGATTCATTTATAAACGCAATAGAAACCTCTTTAAAATAAATTAGTATGAAAATAGCAATGGTTGTTTTTGACATGGCCGGAACCACAGTGAACGAAGGAAATGTAGTGTATCGTACTTTGCATAAAGCGATTGAAAAAGTGTGCCCTAGTATAAGTTTTGAAGATGTTTTAAAATGGGGTGCGGGAAAGGAAAAATTACAAGCGATCAAGGAAACTTTGAGTGGTAATAATATTTCCTTGAATGAAGCAACTATTCAAGAAATTTTTAAAGATTTTTTGGGGTTACTTGATACAGCATATGCTAATTTAATAGTTGTTCCAACGAATAATACGGAAAGATTATTTAATGAACTTAGGGCGATGGAAATTAAAGTTGTTTTAAATACAGGCTATAATACAATCACTGCAATATCATTATTAAATAAATTAAATTGGGTGAAAGGGGTGCATTATGACTTATTAGTCACCTCCTCGGATGTTAGCAACAACAGACCCAAGCCCGATATGATATTATTTGCAATGGACAAATTAGGAATTAATGATGCTGCCACTGTTATTAAAGTTGGGGATTCCACTATTGATATTGAAGAAGGTAGGAATGCGGGCTGTATATATAATATCGGCGTAACTACTGGTGCGCATACAAAAGCAGAATTATTAACAGCAAATCCTGAATATATATTTGACAATATTTACGATTTAAAATCTTTAATAACATCCTTGACTTAAATATACCCAGAGGTCGCGAGTCTAAAAATTGTCGTTCTTGTTAAATGTAAATTAAAGACTTACTTTAAGTCGACAGCCCATTGTATTTTTAGTATGATGGGTTTGTTGTTTTTAAAATTTCATTTTTATAAATCACCACATTCAATAAATGGGTTTATTATAATATTGATTTAGTATAGTAATTTATATTTCAACATTATATCATTATCAAAGGTTTGCGTCTCCATTAATGAAAGTTGTATACTATCTTCTATGGTTTGTATGTCATCAGCATTGAATAGGTTAAGCGCGTTGTTGTCTATCAATAAACTTGGCCCCATAAACACTATTAACTCATCCACTAATTTACCTTTTAATAAGGATGCATTTAATTTTCCACCAGCTTCCACCAGCACTTCACAAATATTTTTCTTTAATAAAATTTCATTTAATTGTATTAAATCACATTCACCATCGTTAATATTGATATTAATTATTTCAACATTTTCAGGCAATTTATGCCCATAGGTTTTATCTGTAATTAAATAAATCTTTGTTTCCTTTCTAGCGTAAAAAATTCCTAATCCTTTGTTTTCTTCTTTTAAAATATCTAATTGTTTATCAATAATAATTAGGTTTAATTCCTTTGGTTCCGATTCGGCTAACCTAATATTCATAGTGGCATTGTCCTTCATCACCGTTTTAGCAGTCGTTAAAATTGCATCCGCATTTGTTCTTAATACTTGGTGCACGTAGTTCCTACTTTTCACATTTGATATCCATTTACTATTTCCAAACCTGTCACCAATTTTTCCATTGATGGTGGTAGCAGCTTTTAAAATATATTTTGGCCTTTTATTTAACTGATTAGTATTAAATAGGCTATTTAACGCTACAATCTCAGGGAGTATGCAAATTTCAACACTGACACCGGCTTCGGTTAATAATTTAGCACCAGAAACCAATGGGTTGGGGTCCATTGCGCCAATGACTACTTTTGGAATTTTGTGTTCAAGTATAAAATGAGTACATGGGGGCGTTTTGCCAGTATGTGAGCAGGGTTCTAAGGTTACATATAAGGTACAATTCGATAAATCGCTGTTTTTTACTTTGGCATCATTAATTGCATTCACTTCGGCATGTGCTGCTCCTGCTTTTTGATGAAAGCCTTCTCCACTGATTACTCCATTTTCATCTACAACAATGGCCCCTACAAAAGGGTTGGGTCTAATATCTTTAGAATTTGCTCTTTTCGCTAATAAAAATGCGATATGTAAGTAGTCCGCTGAAGTCATTTAGATTATCTTTGCGTCTCAAATTTACCTAGAAATTAGCATATGTTTACAGGAATTGTATCTGATGGATTTATTGCCTCTATTTTGCCCGATGAGCAAGGATGGGAACTAATAATTGAAGCGTCTAAGTTTGCATCTATTGTGAAAATAGGGGATAGTGTGGCCATTGATGGCGCTTGTTTATCTGTCATCAAAATTGATGGCAATCATTTGTCATTTTTTGTTTCATCTGAAAGTATTGATAAAACAATTATTAGGAATTATAAAGTTGGGGCTAAAATTAACGTTGAACTACCCATGCAGCCAACGGGTTTTTTAGGGGGGCATTATGTATTAGGACATGTGGATGCCACTGCGAAAGTGGCAAAAATTGTTCCAGGTGAAAAGGCTTGGTTCTTTACCATTTCAGTTCCCGAACAATTTGTTAAATATGTTGTTTATAAAGGGTCTATTGCCATTAATGGAATAAGCTTAACCATTAATAAAGTAATTGGCAATGAAATAGAATTATGTATTATTCCTATCACCATTTCCAAAACAAATATGTCCTTGTTAAAGGAAGGGGATATTGTCAATATTGAATTTGATATTTTGGCAAAGTATACGGAGCAATTATTAAATAAAAGAGAAGTTTAAGATGTTTAATACCATTGAAGAAGGATTGGCGGCATTTAAAAGTGGAAATCCCATTTTATTAATAGATGATGAGTCTAGAGAAAATGAGGGTGATATTATTTTTCCTGCAGATACAGCCACCCAAGAGAAATTGAATCTTTGTGCCACTCACGCAAAAGGGTTGGTTTGTATTGCCATTGATTCAAAAACCGCTAAAAGATTAAATTTGTCACCTGTGGCATCTAATCACATGGATCCTTTCCATACTGCATTTTATGACTCCATAGATGCAAATCCTAATTTTGGTATTACTACAGGTATTTCAGCTAAAGAAAGGGCGATTACTGCAGGACATATTGCTAATCCAAATAGTAAACCAAACGATTTCATCAAGCCTGGGCATTTATTTCCAGTAGTAGCAAAAACAAATGGCGTATTGGTAAGGCAGGGTCATACCGAAGCAGCGGTTGATTTATGTAAATTAACAGGACACGAACCTGCAGCGATCATTTGTGAAGTAATGGATAGTGAAGGTAATATGATGCGTAGGGAAGGCCTTTTTGAATTTGCTACAAAACTTAATCTTAAAGTAATTAACATTCAGCAAATAGTTGACTATCGAAATGAAACAGAAAATCATTTACTTTTCGTTTCAAAGGCTGCATTGCCAACTCCTTTTGGAAACTTTGATATTGAAGTGTATGAAAATATTTTGACAGGAGTGGAACTGGTATTGATTTCTATGAGGAAAACTGAAAATAAGCCCATTGTAAGAATCCATAGTGAATGTATGACTGGTGATATTTTTGGAAGTTTAAGATGTGATTGCCAACAGCAACTACATAGCGCTTTATCGCTTATCGCCGAAAATGGTCATGGCTATATTGTTTATTTAAAAGGGCAGGAGGGTAGAGGTATTGGTATTGGAAATAAAATTGCAGCCTATGCCTTGCAGGAGCAAGGTTTGAATACTTATGAGGCCAATGAAAAGTTAGGCCTACCAAAAGACAACAGAAACTATTTAGAAGCCATTTGGATGTTAAAAGCATTATCTATTGATAACTTTTATTTAATGAGTAATAATCCTGAAAAAGTAAATGCCTTAACCAAAGCAGGATTTTCATTTAATATATTGCAGGTTGGCATAGCAGCAACTAGTCATAATCAACAATATCTCACTGATAAAATTGAAATAGGTAAGCATACCATTAAGTTCAATTAAAATTTATATACAATGATTGCAATTATTAAAGCACAATTCAATAGTCACATCACCGATTTATTAGAAGCGGGCTGTACTGAATATTTAGCGCAACATAATTTGCCATTTACAGCTTTTGAATGTCCTGGTGCAGTGGAGACAGTGGTGTATGCAAATAAATTAATTAGCACGGATAAATACAAGTCAATTATAGTAATTGGTGCAATAATAAAAGGAGACACAGATCATTATGAATATGTTTGTCAGTATGTAACAAATGGAATTAGCCAACTTTCAGCACAGCACACTACACCAATTATATTTGGAATTTTGACTGTGCAAAATGAAGAACTTGCTTATGAAAGGGCTGCAATTGACCGTATGAATAAAGGGAAAGAATTTGGTGAGACAGCACAGTTTATGATGAACGCATTTGATAATTTATAATTTTTTCTGAGATTTGTAAATACCCCCTCAGATAAGTTCACTCCGGTAGCATCAATAAAAAGCATCCACGAATGGAAAGAATAGACATTGACAGAATCATTGAAATGGCATGGGAGGATCGAACTCCTTTCGAGGCAATAACAATACAGTTTGGTTTATCTGAATCTGACACCATTAAACTGATGCGATCTGAATTAAAACGTAATAGTTTTAATCTTTGGCGTAAGCGTGTGAATAGCGGGGTAAGTCAGAAGCATTTGAAGAAAAGAAGCGCCGATATAAAGCGATTTAAGTGTTCTATGCAGAAAACTGTTTCAATGAATAAAATTAGCAAGCGCTAAGCTTATTTTATTTTAGGTGTAAACTTCTTCTTTTTACAAGCGTCACTACAATACAAAACCTGTTCCCAATCATTCGCCCACTTTTTGCGCCAGGAAAATGGACGATTACAATAAAGGCATTGCTTAGTAGGGAGGTCGCTTTTTTTAACTGTTTTATTATTACTATTTTTCATGCAATTACTTTTGGGTGTGCATTTGCCTAAATGTTAAATTAATTCTAGACTCCGTAATTTTTTTTGATTTTGGGAGTGTATGCAACCAATGCGTCTGAATGGTCCCTTTCATTTCAAGTAAAGATCCATTTTCAAGTTGAATAGATATCGTTTCTTTGGTTACTTTATGTTTAAAGGAAAATTTTCTTGAAGCGCCAATACTTAATGAAGCAATTGAACTATTGGCTACAATCTCTTTTTCATTGTCACTATGCCATCCCATGGCTTCTTCCCCGTTATGATACAAATTTAACAAACAGGCATTGTAGGTTTGTTTAGTGAGGGATTCAACGATTTTTTTAAGTATAATAAGCGGATCCTTCCATGGTAAACCTATTTTAGTTTTACTAGAGTAGGTGTAGGCTATTGACGCATCACTATAAAATGCAACTTTTCGTTTTGTAATAATTTCTTTCCCAAACATGACCACTCTTTCATTTTCCCAGTTGATTTTATTCAAAAGTTCGTCATATAATGGCATTATTTGCTCGTCGGTTAATACTTTCTCATGGTATAATGCAATGCCATCCTGATCTATGATATTGGAAGGGTTCTTGAGCATCAATAAAGATTAATTTTTTAGCTAAGTTATTCATATTCAAGTGATATAAAAGCTTTTATATGTGTTTTTATATAAGAGGTAGTAGTATGTTTTGTTTATTCTTTTTTTAATTTATTTATATTTTCATTTAACAAAATGGTACTTTTTTTTAACATTTTATTTTTTTTAACATTTTATTTTAACTAATTATTAAAACTTTTATAACTTGTTGTTACAACGATTGAGATACTATTGCTTTGTTTCTATGTGTAATCGTATGCATGAAAATAGGCTTACTAAATTCGATATTGTTGTGCATTAAATTGTTCACCAAAACTCAAACATATGGATTTATTTCTTCTTGATGCTTCAATGCAGATCGCAAAGACTGATTATGTGTCTTTTACTTTCTTCGTTGGCACAATGGCTATGATGGCCGCAGCAGTATTTTTCTTTTTAGAATTGAACAACACTAGTAAAGAGTGGAGAACTTCGGTACTTGTATCAGGGTTAATCACATTTATTGCAGCTGTTCACTATTACTACATGCGTGGATATTATGCAGAAACGCATGATAGTCCTACATTTTTCCGTTACGTAGACTGGTTATTGACTGTGCCTTTAATGTGCGTTGAATTCTATTTAATCACTAAAAAAGCAGGCGGTACTACAAGTTTATTATGGAAAATGATTTTAGCTTCTGTTGTAATGTTAGTTACAGGTTATTGGGGAGAAGCAGTTGCTCCAGCACAAGCAACTTTATGGGGAACTATAAGTGCTATTGCTTATTTCTACATTGTATATGAAGTATGGTTAGGAGATGTTAAGAAATTAGCAACTAGCGCTGGTTCTGCAGTAGCATCTGCGAATAAAGCGCTTGGATGGTTCGTATTAGTTGGTTGGGCTATTTATCCTCTAGGATATTTAATCGGAACAGCTGAAGGACAGTGGTACGCAAGCTTTGCTAATATTGGATTAAACATGGATGTTATATACAATATTGGAGATGCTGTCAATAAAATTGGTTTTGGTTTGGTTATTTA
>Ga0209598_10000814_pt1 | contig 25355 bp, 18 predicted proteins | sample M_140807_EF_Meta_FD_187317 | JGI IMG/M metagenome (GOLD analysis project Ga0209598, IMG submission 187317) | Freshwater microbial communities from Lake Montjoie, Canada to study carbon cycling - M_140807_EF_MetaG (SPAdes) (version 2) | ecosystem: Environmental > Aquatic > Freshwater > Lake...
ATTTGCCCCCTGAGAAAGGTATCCTGCAATCAATCCAAATCCACCTGCATTTGCCCCGGATTGGGTTTGAATATCCGCAGTTACTGAGGAAGCATTTAAGGCAACAGGATTGGCATTCTGGAACACAATTTCTGAAGCATGATAACACGGAATTTCGTTAGGATAATTCAGTGAATCTGGTGCTGCTTTTACAAAAACAGTATCTCCACAACTGGTGAAATTATACATACCCGAGGCATTTGTATAGGTCATATCCGATTGCCAGATAGCCTGTGCTACAGGATCGAATTTTATAAGGTACACTCTGCAATTTGGAATTGGATTATTCTGAGAATCTGTCACCAGACCACTAATAAGCGTTGCAGTTGAATCCTGAAAATAAAGGGTATATATTTCCTCTGTCCTTCCATAAATAGGACAGAAATTATCGTAAGCCTGAATTCTGAAAGTATAGGTTCCGGGAACAACATTAGTAAGGTCAATCGTTGCCTGAGCTGTATTCCCATTAATAACCGAACTCAAAACGCCTCCTGGAATCATGCTATCCCAGGTAACCATAAATATGGTATCATTAGGATCCGGATCGGATACATCAAATGTTAGAGTATTGGTATAATTACTGCAATCCATCAGTAATTGGTAATTACTGCTACTGTTAAATCCGGTAATTGAAGGTTGATTATTTGTTCCTCCGCAATTCACAACGTTCACCTGGACATCTCTCCTGATGGTACTTAGAAGTTGGTTATTTCTATATTCTTCCACTTTTAAACAGAATACAACTACTTCCATAGTAGTGCAACTAAGGGTAATTTCCCCGGTGGTTGGGTCTATGCTAATACTGCCATTTGCACCAAATGGTGATGTATATGAATATCCAGGATTATAGAAAACTGTATCTGTTGCGTTTGTCATAAAGCAGGCATCCAACGCATAAACAAGGGAATCCCCTTCAGCATCAAATGCACCTTGAATAAAGGTTGTAGACTGATTTAAGCAGATATAAGGAACAGGAGTATTAATAAAAACTGGTGAGGAATTGCAATAAGCTGCACTCGGATTGATTTTTAAGTAACTGTAAATTGAGGCTCCTGTTGAAATACTGGTAATCGCATAATTCCGGCAACAGGATGTCCAGGAAAAAGTATATTCTGTGCAATTAAGATTACACATATCCCAATCCTGAAAATGCACAGATTGAAGAATTCCATTTAATGTGGCACTTGGATTAGTGCAACCCGTGCTGTAATTTGGGCAAACAGGGGTGATTTCTATATATGATATTAGCTCAGGTGCATTTAATGCAACCGGTAGATTACAATTTGTATTATTACCAACAATATCGTAGTAATGTATTGTTGGAGGCCCTGGCAAAGGTATTGTTGCAGCTCCCAGACAATCATAATAGACCGAATGGAGTAATCGGTAACAACAGGGATTACTACCTGTTGGATTACAAATATATACCAAATCGGCTCCCATATAGTGGGTAGCACGTACTTCCTGAACACTCAAGGCGAGTATAAACAGGCAGAATCTTAATAAGGCATTTCTCATGTTTTTGATTTTTGATTTCTTCAATATTAATTAAAAATTTCAAACAACCAAAAAAGTTGGGTATTATTTCGTTTTTGCGTCATTGTGTGAATTTAATTATTGAGTTATCCAACACATTCAGGCGAAAAATAAAAAACCCCGATTTTTGGTCGGGGCTTTTTCAATTCAAAAAGGAACTCTTTAATTAATCTCTTGAAAGCACTTTCTCTTTTGAGGCAGTTACTTTAAGAGCTTCATACTCTTTTCTGGAAGTTACAATGATGTCCTCATACTCCCTTAAACCGGTACCGGCAGGGATCAGATGACCAACAATTACGTTTTCCTTCAATCCTAGTAAATCATCAGCTTTACCACTGATTGCAGCCTCATTCAGTACCTTGGTGGTTTCCTGGAAGGATGCAGCAGACATAAAGGATTTAGTACCAAGAGAAGCTCTGGTAATACCTTGGAGAGTTGCGTAAGCAATTGCAGAACGCGCATCGCGTACTTCAACCAGCTTCATGTCTTTGCGTTTCAACATGGAATTTTCATCCCTGAGTTTTCTTGCGCTAACAATCTGTCCAGCCCTGAGATTTTGACTATCTCCTGCTTCAAGAACGAATTTCTTACCGAATATCCAATCATTTTCTTCCTGGAATTCAATACGATCAACAACTTCTTTCTCAAGGAAAATGGTATCTCCCGGATCTTCAATGTTGACTTTCTGCATCATCTGGCGTACAACAACCTCAATGTGTTTATCATTGATATTCACACCCTGAAGGCGATATACAGCCTGAATTTCGTTTACAATGTACTCCTGAACAGCACTTGAGCCTTTAATTCTTAAAATGTCAGATGGTGTAATTGCGCCATCAGACAGTGGGCTACCAGCATAAACCAGATCATTATCCTGTACCAAAATATGCTTGGACAATGGAACGAGATATTTCTTCTCTTCAGAACCATCTCTGCTGGTAACAATGATTTCACGGTTACCTCTCTTGATTGTTCCAAGTGTAACAATTCCATCAATCTCAGAAACAACCGCAGGATTAGAAGGATTTCTTGCCTCAAATAATTCGGTTACCCTTGGAAGACCACCGGTAATATCCGAAGACTTTCCTGCAACTCTTGGAATTTTAACCAGAATAGCTCCTGCCGGAATTTTGTCATTTTCATCAACAATAACATGCGATCCTACCGGAATGTTGTAACTTTTAATTACAATTCCTGCAGAATCTACGATTCTGATGGAAGGGTTAAGGGTTTTATCCCTGCCTTCAATGATTACTTTTTCCTTGTGACCAGTTTGATCATCGGTTTCTTCTCTGCAGGTAATACCTTCAATAATGTTATCAAAATGTACTGTTCCCTGAGTTTCAGAAAGGATTACCGCATTAAATGGATCCCATTTACAGATTTCATCTCCTTTAGCTACATGGGCATTTTCAACAACAATTATTTCCGCACCGTATGGAATATTGTAGGTAATCAGAACGCGTTCTGTTGCATCTACAATTCGTACTTCCCCACTTCTACCAATAACAAGTGTTTTTTCGCCATCAGTTGCAGAAACTGTTTTGATATTATCAAATTGAACAATTCCGTCAAATTTTGATTTTATCTGATTTTCGGAAGTTAGACGTTGTGCCACACCACCAACGTGGAAAGTTCTCAGAGTAAGCTGAGTTCCTGGCTCTCCAATGGACTGAGCCGCGATAACTCCAACAGCCTCACCTACCTGAACCATTTGGGAAGTAGCAAGGTTTCTACCGTAGCATTTTGCACATACTCCACGCTTAGATTCACAGGTTAATACCGAACGAATATCAACAAACTCAATTCCTGAATCTTCAATCAGTTTTGAAAGTCTTTCATTTACTTCATTACCAGCAGCAAGAACAACCTCATCTGTTTCTGGGTGACGTACATCTTCAAGAATTACACGACCAAGGATCCTTTCAGAGAGTCTTTCAGTGATCTCTTCATTTTCCTTCAGGGCAGAAATTGAGATTCCTCTTAAAGTACCGCAATCATCTTCAGTGATAATAACATCCTGAGAAACATCCACCAAACGACGTGTCAGGTATCCCGCATCTGCTGTTTTCAAAGCCGTATCTGCAAGACCTTTACGCGCACCGTGCGTTGAAATGAAATACTCAAGAACTGAAAGTCCTTCTTTAAAGTTGGAAAGAATCGGATTTTCGATAATCTCCCCAGTAGATCCTTTCAGGGATTTCTGTGGCTTTGCCATCAATCCCCTCATTCCACCAAGCTGTTTAATTTGCTCTTTGGAACCACGGGCACCAGAATCCAACATCATAAACACCGAATTAAATCCGTCGTTGTCATTGGTCAGCTGTTTAATCAGCGTATCTGTCAGACGGGTATTAATACGAGTCCAGATATCAATAACCTGATTATACCTTTCGTTATCAGTAATGAAGCCCATCTCATAATTCTCGGTAACTTCACTAATTTTATTGTTCGCTTCTACTATAAGTCCTTCTTTTTCGTCAGGAACTATAACGTCAGCAAGCGAGAATGACAATCCTCCACGGAAGGCCGTTTTAAACCCTAATTCCTTCAAATCATCAAGGAACTGAGCAGTTCTTGCCATTCCACACAGACGGAAGATATTCATAATAACCTCCCGAATGGACTTTTTGGTCAGAACTTTATTAATATACCCAGCCTTTGGTGGTACAATCTGATTAAAAATTATCCTTCCTGCAGTCGTTTCAATAATTTCCTGTAATGGAAGTCCAGTTTCCGGATGGTAAATGGCATCACCGGTTTCGAAATCACGCTTATCAGCTCTGACTTTTACAAGCGCATTTAGTCCAACTTTTTTCTCGTTAAATGCTATAACAAGTTCTTCTGCACCAGAGAAAATAATTCCCTCACCCGGTTGACCTTTTCTACCTTTTGTTAGGTAATAAATACCCAATACCATGTCCTGAGAAGGAAGGGTAACAGGCTGTCCACTAGCAGGATGCAGGATATTGTGACTGGCAAGCATAAGAAGCATTGCTTCCATACAAGCCTCATGACCAAGAGGTACGTGTACTGCCATTTGGTCACCGTCAAAGTCAGCATTAAAACCAGTACAAACCAAAGGATGGAGCTGAATCGCTTTCCCTTCTACTAATTTTGGTTGAAATGCCTGAATACCAAGACGATGGAGAGTTGGTGCACGATTTAACAGTACAGGATGGCCTTTTAGAACATTTTCAAGAATATCCCAAACAACAGCATCCTTACGGTCTACTATTTTCTTTGCACTTTTTACCGTTTTAACAATACCTCTTTCGATTAGCTTCCGGATGATAAATGGTTTAAACAGCTCAGCTGCCATTTCTTTAGGAAGTCCACACTCGTGTAATTTTAAGGTTGGACCAACCACAATTACCGAACGACCAGAATAATCTACCCTTTTACCAAGGAGGTTCTGACGGAAACGGCCTTGCTTACCTTTCAGCATGTCGCTGAGAGATTTTAATGCACGGTTAGAATCCGAACGTACCGCATTTGCTTTACGCGTATTGTCAAAAAGAGAGTCTACTGCTTCCTGTAACATACGTTTTTCATTACGTAAAATCACATCAGGAGCTTTTATCTCGATCAGACGCTTAAGACGGTTATTTCTAATTATAACCCTACGATACAAGTCATTCAGATCCGATGTTGCAAATCGTCCACCTTCAAGAGGTACTAGAGGACGCAATTCCGGTGGAATTACTGGTACCATTTTCACAATCATCCATTCCGGACGATTTTCAATTCTCTTATTCGCAGAACGGAAGGATTCAATGATTTTCAACCTTTTCAGGGCATCATTTTTCCTTTGCTGGGAAGTTTCTTCAGACGCTTTTTTCCTGAGGTCATAAGAGAGTCCATCAAGATCAAGGTCTTTCAACAGATGTTCAAGAGCATCAGCACCCATTTTTGCAAGGAAACGGTTTGGATCATGTTCATCCAACATTTCATTGCCTTTAGGAAGCGTTTCAAGGATATCCAGATATTCTTCCTCTGTCAGGAAGTCCATCTTCTTCACACCATCCTCAGATTTAATTCCTGGGTTAATTACCACATATCTTTCGTAGTAAATAATCTGGTCTAATTTCTTAGAAGGAAGGCCGAGAAGATATCCGATTTTATTTGGTAAGGAGCGGAAATACCAGATATGCGCAACAGGAACAACAAGGGCAATATGACCCATTCTTTCCCTGCGGACCTTCTTTTCGGTAACTTCTACCCCACAGCGGTCACAAATAATCCCTTTGTAACGTATTCTTTTATACTTACCGCAATGACATTCGTAATCCTTTACAGGACCAAAAATTCTTTCACAAAATAAACCATCCTTTTCAGGTTTGTAAGAACGGTAATTAATGGTTTCGGGTTTTAAAACCTCTCCATGTGAACGATCCAGAATGGCTTCAGGCGATGCCAGACTAATGATGATTCTTCTGAAGTTGGTTTTAAGCTTTAGGTCTTTTTTATTTAAATTGGACATTTAGCTTTTTTTAAAAGTTAATCTAACGTGATTTCCAGTGCCAGGCCTCTGAGTTCGTGTATCAATACATTAAAGGATTCGGGCATACCAGGTTTAGGTAACACATCTCCTTTAACGATACTTTCATAGGTTTTAGCTCTGCCGATTACATCATCGGATTTAACTGTAAGTAATTCTCTAAGGATATGGGAAGCACCGAAAGCTTCGAGCGCCCAAACCTCCATTTCCCCAAATCTTTGACCACCAAACTGGGCTTTACCGCCAAGTGGTTGTTGAGTAATGAGGGAGTATGGTCCAATAGAACGGGCATGCATCTTATCATCAACCAAGTGGCTTAGCTTAATGATATAGATAACGCCAACAGTAGTTTGCTGATCAAAGCGATCTCCCGTTTGACCATCATACAGAAATGTTCTGCCAAATCTTGGCAAACCAGCTTCATCAAGATATCCGTTTACCTGATCGATATGAGCACCATCAAAAATCGGAGTAGCGAATTTTTTACCCAACTTAAGGCCAGCCCATCCGAGGATTGTCTCATAGATCTGTCCCAGGTTCATACGAGAAGGCACACCAAGTGGATTTAATACCACATCAACTGGTGTTCCATCTTCCAGGAAAGGCATATCTTCCTGGCGAACAATACGGGCAACTACCCCCTTGTTACCGTGACGACCCGCCATTTTATCTCCCACTTTCAGCTTACGCTTGCTGGCAACATATACCTTAGCAAGTTTCAGAATACCTGGTTGAAGTTCATCCCCTACTGTAACATGATATTTGTCGCGCTTATATCTACCGTCAATCTCATTGTACCTTCTTTTATAATTTAGTACCATGCGACGTACCAGAATGTTGGTTTTCTCATCAGAAGTCCAATCACCTGGAACAAGATCAACAAGGTTCAAGGAAGCAAATACCTTTTCTGAAAACTTCTTTCCTGCCGGAATGACTTCTTCATTGAAACGGTTTTTAACACCCATTGACTTTTGCTCAGCCAACAGATTCAGCAATTTTTCCATCATTGAAGTATGGAGGTTTGCCAAGTCTGATTTGTACTGATCTTCCAGATCGGAAAGAGCCTTCTTTTCGTTGTTTTTATGTTTACTGTCTTTCTTATCCTTAGAAAACAGCATTTTTTCAATGACAACTCCTTTTACAGATGGTGCGGCTTTTAGAGATGCATCTTTTACATCACCAGCTTTGTCACCGAAAATTGCGCGAAGAAGTTTTTCTTCAGGAGTTGGATCCGTTTCTCCTTTTGGAGTGATTTTACCAATCAGGATATCTCCTTCCTTGACTTCAGAACCAATTCTAACTAACCCGCTTTCATCCAGATTTCTGGTTGCTTCTTCACTTACATTTGGAATTTCAGAAGTTAATTCTTCGACTCCTCTCTTCGTATCTCTAACCTGTAATTCATATTCTTCAATATGAATTGAAGTAAAGATATCCTGAGCAACAACTTTTTCAGAAATAACAATCGCATCCTCGAAGTTGTATCCTTGCCAAGGCATGAAGGCAACTAACAAGTTTTTACCAAGTGCAAGTTCACCGTTTTCAGTAGAATACCCTTCTACGAGAACAGTTCCTTCAGTAACCCGATCTCCCACATTGATAATAGGTCTGTGGTTAATAGTTGTATTCTGATTGGTTCTTTTGAACTTGGTTAATTTGAAAGTAACAACATTAGAATCAAAAGAAACCAGTTCTTCTTCAGGAGAACGATCATATCTGATTACAATTTTCTCACCATCAACATATTCAACAACTCCATCCTGAGATGCAGTAATCAAAGCTCTGGAATCTACGGCAGCTTTTCCTTCAAGACCAGTTCCAACAATTGGAGCCTCAGGCTTCAACAGTGGTACAGCCTGACGTTGCATGTTTGAACCCATCAGGGCACGGTTTGCATCATCATGTTCAAGGAATGGAATCAAGGATGCAGCCAAGGAAACAATCTGGTTAGGCGCTACGTCCATGTAGGACAAATCATCCGGATGTAAAATTGGGAAGTCACCCATTTTACGGGATTTGATTTTATTATCCGTAAACAATCCATTTTCACCATATGGGGCATTGGATTGTGCTATGGAGAGTCCATCTTCCTCTTCTGCAGTAAGGTAGGTTATGCTATCAGTTACTTTTCCATTATCTACTACTCTGTAAGGAGTTTCAATAAATCCAAGTGAATTAACCTTAGCATACACACAAAGGGAAGAAATCAAACCGATGTTTGGACCTTCAGGTGTTTCAATCGGACACAACCTTCCATAGTGGGTATAGTGAACGTCACGAACCTCAAAGCCGGCACGCTCTCTTGAGAGACCACCCGGACCAAGAGCAGACATCCTACGTTTGTGGGTAACCTCAGCAAGTGGATTTGTTTGATCCATAAACTGACTCAGCTGATTGGTTCCAAAAAAGGAATTAATCACACTGCTGAGGGTTCTGGCGTTAATCAAATCTGCAGGAGTGAACACTTCATTGTCACGAATGTTCATCCTTTCACGGATTGTTCTTGCCATACGAGCAAGTCCAACTCCAAATTGTGCGAAGAGTTGCTCTCCAACTGTTCTTACCCTTCTATTGGAAAGGTGATCAATATCATCTACCTCTGTTTTGCTGTTAAGCAATTCAATGAGGTAAGTAACGATACGAATTATATCTTTTTTAGTTAGAACTTGAGAAGATTCATCAGAGTTCTCATGCAATTTTCTGTTAAGGCGGAATCTTCCAACCTCACCCAAATCATATCTTTTATCGCTAAAAAAGAGTTTATCAATAATTCCACGAGCTGTTTCCTCATCCGGAGCCTCAGAATTTCTAAGCTGACGGTAAATCAGTTCAACAGCTTCTTTTTCAGAATTGGAATTATCCTTTTGAAGAGTATTGTAAATGATAGCATACTCAGCAGAATTGGCGCTTTCAGACATGAGAATCAGGGACTTTTGTCCCGAATCCATTATTAGGTCTATATCCTCATCCTGCAGAATATGATCCCTTTCCAAAAGAACTTCATTTCTTTGAATAGAAACTACTTCACCAGTATCTTCATCCACGAAATCTTCAGTCCAGGATTTTAATACCCTGGCGGCAAGTTTTCTGCCAACTACTTTTTTCAGTCCGGTTTTAGAAACCTTAATTTCTTCTGAAAGGCCGAAAATTTCGAGGATGTCTTTATCCGTTGAATATCCGATAGCCCTTAGCAGGGTTGTTACCGGAAATTTTTTCTTTCTATCGATGTAAGCATACATGACGTTGTTAACGTCTGTTGCAAATTCTACCCAGGATCCTCTGAAAGGAATGATTCTGGCAGAATATAATTTAGTGCCATTCGGATGAACACTTTGTCCGAAGAACACACCTGGTGATCTGTGTAACTGGCTTACCACCACCCTTTCTGCACCATTAATAATAAAAGTACCAGAAGGAGTCATGTAAGGAATCTGACCCAGGTAAACCTCCTGAACAACCGACTCAAAATCGTCGTTTTCAGGGTCTTTACAATAGAGGTATAATTTGGCTTTCAGGTTTACGGCATAGGTAAGTCCTCTTTCCTTGCACTCGTCAAGGTCATATTTAGGAGGATCTACACTATAATCCTGAAATTCCAAAACGAAATTTTCCCTTGCATCCATGATGGGGAAATTTTCCTGAAAAACCTTGTAAAGTCCTTCATTGTTTCTTTTTTCAGGAGGGGTATCCAATTGTAGGAACTCCTGAAAGGACTTGATCTGAATTTCGAGCAGATCGGGATACACAACGGATTTCTTCAGCCTAGAAAATGAAATCCTGTCGCTGCTATGAATATTGGCCAAAGTTTTAAGTTTTTAAAAGATTAAAGGCGAGTAATGAGGAAAAATGAACATAAACGGGGATAGACCTGTTTTTTAACAAAACAGGTCTATCTTGTTCCTGGAACAGGAAGAAGGCATTCGCAGGCTTATAATTTAAGCCTTTGGATTATTTAACTTCTACTTCTGCGCCGGCTTCCTGAAGTCTAGCTGCCAAATCGTCAGCTTCAGCCTTACTTACCTTTTCTTTAATTGGCTTTGGTGCGGTATCAACCAAGTCTTTAGCTTCTTTCAAGCCTAAACCGGTAAGATCCTTAACCAATTTAACAACATTAAGTTTTGCTGCTCCTGCACTTTTCAGGATTACATCAAACTCTGTTTTTTCTGCAACAGCTGCACCGCTGTCACCACCTGCTGAAGCAACCATTACTGGTGCTGCTGCAGCGGGTTCAATACCATACTCTTCCTTGAGGATAGCAGCTAACTCATTAACCTCTTTAACGGTCAGGTTAACCAATTGTTCTGCAAAAGCTTTAAGATCTGCCATGATGAATTACGTTTTTTTACCTTAGTTTCCTTTTTCTGACAAAGTTTTGAGAATGCCTGCGAGTTTTCCGCCTCCTGATTGGAGTGCTGAAACAACATTTTTCGCAGGGCTTTGAAGCAATCCAATAATCTCACCGAGAAGTTCTCCTTTTGACTTCAGTGACGCAAGTTGATCGAGGGAAGCATCGCCCAAAAACACGGACGACTCAACATACGCACACTTTAGTGCCGGAGTAGTATCCTTACCACGGAATTGCTTGAGAACCTTGGCTGGACTATTTGGATTTTCTTTTATGAAAAATACCGCTGATGTTTGTTTCAATGCTGGAAACAAACTTTGGTATTCATCACTAATATTATTCAGTGCCTTTTTAATGAGGGAATTTTTAATTACCTGCATTTCGATTTCTGCTTTAAAGCAAAGTGCTCTGAGAGCATTTACTTTTTCTACAGTTAGACCACCGGTATCTGCCACATAAAAATTACCATAATCAGTAATTTTTTGGGTTAAATCTTTAACAAATTGTACTTTTTCTTCTCTGGTCATAATAATTAATTATTAGATACCCTGTACAGATGATTTTTCAATTTTTACAGAAGGACTCATCGTGCTTGAAATATGAATCGATCTAAAGTAAGTTCCCTTGGATGAACTTGGTTTCAAGCGGTTAAGCACCTGCAACAACTCAGTTGCATTTTCAGCAAGCTGGTCTGGAGTAAATCCAACTTTTCCAATTGTAGTATGTATAATTCCGGTTTTATCAACTTTAAAGTCAATCTTACCAGCTTTAACCTCTTTTACAGCCTTACCAATATCGGTTGTTACTGTACCACTTTTTGGGTTAGGCATCAAACCACGTGGACCAAGAATACGGCCAAGTTTACCAACCTTGCCCATCACATCAGGGGTACATATGATCACATCGATATCAAACCATCCCCCTTCAATTTTGGAAACATATTCATCCAGCCCAAAATAGTCTGCTCCGTTGGCTTTAGCATCCGCTTCCTTATCAGGAGATGCAAGTACGAGAACTCTTACTTCTTTACCGATTCCATGTGGCAATGAAGCCACACCCCGAACCATTTGGTTGGCCTGTTTAGGGTCAACGCCAAGACGAACGTCAATATCTACAGAAGCATTAAACTTCGTATAGGTGATTTTCTTTACTATTTCAGCGGCATCTTTAAGGTTGAATGATTTTTCAACATCATATGCTTTAAGCGCTGCTTTGTGTTTTTTGCTCAATCTGCCCATTTCTTTCCTCCTTACTCAGATTTTGCCCATGGGGCTGTTCCTTCAACAATTATACCCATTGACCTGGCAGTACCAGCTACCATTTTCATTGCTGATTCAATGGTGAAGCAATTAAGGTCAGGCATTTTGGTTTCAGCAATTTCCCTTACTTGATCCCAGGAAACCTTACCTACTTTTTTGCGATTAGGTTCAAGTGAACCTTTATCTATTTTGGCTGCCCCTGCTAGTAAAATAGCCGCAGGAGGAGTTTTAATTACAAAATCAAAACTCTTGTCAGAATATACAGTAATCAGTACCGGTAGTATCTGACCAGCTTTATCCTGGGTACGACCGTTGAACTGCTTGCAGAACTCCATAATATTCACCCCTTTGGAACCTAAAGCAGGTCCAATTGGAGGTGAAGGATTGGCGGCACCGCCCTTTACCTGCAACTTAATGAATGTTTCAATTTGCTTCGCCATCTTTTATTCCTTCTCTACCTGAAGATAGTTAAGTTCCAGAGGCGTATTCCTGCCAAAAATCTTAACCATCACTTTTAATTTTTTCTTGTCTTCCATCACTTCTTCCACAACACCGGAAAAACCGTTAAAAGGTCCATCCATTACTTTAACCATTTCACCAACATGATACGGGTTCTCAAGTGATTCACCCATTTCATTCAGCTCTTCGGCTTTACCCAGAATTTTATTGATCTCCGATTTTCTGAGTGGTACCGGTGTTTGTCCTCTTTCAGATCCCAGAAAACCAATTACGCCAGGAACATCTTTTATTGCCTGAACAACCTCTCCCTGAAGATCGGCTTCAATCAACAAATATCCCGGGAGAAAACTTTTTTCCCTGGTTTTTTTCTTACCGTTACGGATTTCGTAAACCTTCTCGGTAGGAATAAAAATCTCAGCTACGGCGTCCTGAAGTTTCAGGCGTTGTATTTCGGCTTCCAGGTATTGTTTAACCTTCTTTTCCTGGCCGCTGATAGCCCTCAACACATACCACTGACGCGACATAAGCGTACGATCAACTGAAAATGAACGAGTATACCACATCTAGACCTGACTTGAAAATCAAATCCAGAAGGGCGATAATAATGGCTATTATCAGTGAAGCAACAAATACAGTAACAGTACTGCTCTGAAGTTCTTCACTGGTTGGCCATTGTACTTTGTATAACAACTCCTCCCAGGAATCCCTGAGGAATGCTTTAAATTTTTCCATTCCGGTTAGTGCACGGGCAGAAGGACTCGAACCCTCAACCAACGGTTTTGGAGACCGCTACTCTACCAATTGAGCTATGCCCGTGTCGGTTTTTGTCTGGTTTAATCCAGAATTTCAGTTACCTGACCGGCTCCAATGGTACGACCACCTTCACGAATCGCGAAACGAAGTCCTTTTTCCATTGCAATTGGATAAATCAGATCAACAGTGATCGTGATATTATCACCAGGCATTACCATTTCTACTCCATCAGGTAACGCACAGATACCTGTAACGTCAGTGGTTCGGAAGTAGAATTGTGGGCGATAGTTTGTAAAGAATGGAGTATGACGTCCACCTTCTTCTTTGCTTAGAACATATATCTCGCCTTTGAATTTCATATGTGGTTTTACAGAACCAGGGGCACAAATAACCATTCCTCTACGGATTTGGGTTTTTTCAATACCACGTAACAATAAACCAACATTATCTCCAGCTTCACCGCGGTCAAGGATTTTACGGAACATTTCCACCCCGGTAACCACGGATTTTAGATTTTCTGCATCCAGACCGATGATATCAACAGTTTCACCTGAATTGATAACACCTCTTTCGATACGACCTGTAGCCACAGTTCCACGACCAGTGATTGAGAACACGTCCTCAACAGGCATAAGGAAAGGCTTGTCAACAGCACGTGGCGGAATAGGAATGGTTGTATCAACAGCTTCCATCAGTTCAAGGATTTTAGTCTCCCACTGAGGGTCGCCATTTAAACCACCTAGAGCAGAACCACGGATAATAGGTATGGTATCGCCAGGGAACTGGTAGGTATTCAACAGATCGCGGATTTCCATTTCAACAATCTCCAGAATTTCCTCGTCATCAACCATATCCACTTTATTCATAAACACAACGATGCTTGGTACACCTACCTGACGAGCAAGAAGGATGTGTTCACGCGTTTGAGGCATAGGGCCGTCAGTTGCAGCAACAACCAAGATAGCTCCGTCCATCTGAGCAGCACCAGTTACCATGTTTTTAACATAGTCGGCGTGGCCCGGACAGTCTACGTGAGCATAGTGACGGTTGTCAGTAGCATATTCTACGTGCGCTGTGTTGATTGTGATACCACGCTCTTTTTCCTCAGGAGCATTGTCAATTGAGGAGAAATCGCGTTTTTCTGCATAGCCTTTCTTGGATAACACCATAGTGATAGCTGCAGTAAGGGTTGTTTTACCATGGTCAACGTGGCCGATTGTGCCGATGTTGACGTGGGGTTTGGAACGGTCGAATTGTTCTTTTGCCATAGTCTGATATAACCAGGAATTTACGTACGAATGCGAATGACTTAACGCAGTGTCAATGACCGGAATCGAACCAGCTTCGGTCTGTTTTACCAGACTGCCCTTCCAAAGAGCGACATTAACAAAAACTTACAAACTCAGTGAGCCAATACTAACCTAACTCGGTGAGCCAATGAGCGGGATCGAACCGCTGACCTCATCCTTACCATGGATGTGCTCTACCTACTGAGCTACATTGGCCTGAACAGAGCGGGAGACGAGACTCGAACCCGCGACCCTCAGCTTGGAAGGCTGATGCTCTACCAACTGAGCTACTCCCGCTTGTTTTTTTTGGTTTACCAAAAAGTCCAGTGGGGAGAGGAGGATTCGAACCTCCGAAGTCATAAGACAACAGATTTACAGTCTGCCCCAGTTGGCCGCTTTGGTATCTCCCCGATAATTAAAGAACTTAAGAGCCTCCTGACGGATTCGAACCGCCGACCTACTGATTACAAATCAGTAGCTCTACCAGCTGAGCTAAGGAGGCCTGACCCTTTTTTCAAAGGAATTGCAAAGTTAATAGAAAAGACTTTCTCCACAAAAATATTTTATGAAGAGGTCTCCTAAATGTTAAGGCAATGTAATCCCTTAAAAAATGGCCCCAAAAGTAATGGAAAAGCTGTTTTTCTGGGAATTTTTGGTCGACTTTTTTTTTCAAAGCGCCATTATTCCACTTTATTCACAATTCTTCCCTGAAATTTTCCGAAAAATGGTCTTAGAATTTAAACCAATCCTAGGATTTGGCCAGCATGTTCATCCACCTTTACCTTATCAATAACTGATGCGATAATTCCTTCTTCATTAATTAGGTATGTTACCCTGTGAGTACCCATATATTTTTTCCCATACATGCTTTTTTCTCCCCATACACCGTAAGCAGTTACAATTTCTTTTTCTGTATCAGCTAACAATGGGAAGGGAAGGTCAAATTTCTGCACGAACTTTTTATGTGAATTTTCATCATCTACACTCACTCCAAATATCTGAACACCCTTTGAAAGCAACTCCGAATAATTATCTCTCAGGCTACAAGCTTGTTTTGTACAGCCTGGTGTATCATCCTTAGGGTAGAAATAAAGTGCTACTTTTTTACCCTTATAATCAGAAAGGGAATGCTTATTTCCATCCTGATCTATGGCTGAAAATTGAGGGGCTATTGTACCTGGAGTAAGAAGAGTATCCATATTTATGACTGTTTAAAGAGACTTATAACAATAATATTATGTAAAGAATTCCTCTTTTCACAGAATACTAAAATCCAAAACCGGTTTGTTTTCCAAAAATCCTTTCAGGTGATCTCCCGGCTTAACTGGTCCTACGCCTTCCGGGGTGCCGGTAAAAATCAAGTCGTTACTATTTAATGTAAAATACCTTGAAATATGAGCAATTATCTGGGGAATTTTGAATATATAATCACTTGTGATTCCAAACTGACGATCAACTTCATTAACCATAAGTTTAAAATTTATTTTATCCCGATCTGGAAGAATATTGAGAGGAAAAATTTCAGAAACGGCTGCTGACTGATCAAAACCTTTTGCCTTTTCCCATGGAAGGCCTTCTTTTTTAGCGTTTTCCTGAATATCCCGTGCGGTAAAATCAATGCCTAAACCTACTCCATCTATAATATCCCAAGCTTCTGAGGCAGCAACATTTTTACCTTTTTTACCTATTCTAAAAAAAACTTCACACTCGAAATGGATATTTCCAGAAAAGGAAGGGTATTCAAAATTCTGACCAGTAGGAAGTAAGGCAGTTTCTGGTTTTATAAATATTACCGGATCCTGAGTAAGAGGGCTATTCATTTCCTTAGCATGATCCGCATAATTTCTGCCAACACAAACAATTTTCATGCTTTTACCCCTAAAAGTTCCAATTCAGCCAATACAAAGGATGCGATCTCATCCATATATGATCCTGAAAAATCAAATTCAATTCCTGCCTTATTATATATGGAAGGAATAGTATCGGTATATCCCATTTTCAGTGCTTCCAAATAACCCTCTACCCCAGTTTGAGGATTTTTTCGGTAGTTTCTAAAAATAGCTAAGGCTCCAAGCTGAGCAAAACCGTACTCTATATAATAAAAAGGCACATCAAAAATATGTGGTTGTTTTTGCCAGAACAATGCCAGATACTTTTCCTGTCCAACCCAGTCTATTGAATTGCCATGAAATCTGGTATAGGTTTTAGTCCATTCCTGTTCTCTTTCTTCTCTGGAATGACCCGGATTGGAATACAACCAAAATTGGTAAGCATCAACCGTTGCGATCCAAGGTAAAATGGTAATACAATTACATAAATGCGAAAGTCTTGCCATTCTATGAATTTCAGGGTCAGGATAAAAAGCCTGGCCATTAAATAAAGCCATTTGTTCCATAGCCATTGATGCAATTTCAGCAACTTCGGCAGTGGTGCTTTTGAAATCACTGATCTCTAAATTATTTGTCAGGAAAGAATGGACAGCATGCCCTCCTTCATGAATCATTGTAATTACGTCATCCTGACGACCTGCAGCATTCATAAATATAAAGGGAATACCACTCACCATAAGCGGATAATTGTATCCTCCCGGCGCTTTACCTGGGCGAGATTCAAGATCCATATACCCTTTTGCATACATAGTGCTTATCATTTCGCCTAATTCAGGACGTATGGAAGTAAAGGTTAAAATCGTTTTTTCAACCAGATCTTTTTCATTTGAAAATGGAGCTGAAAGTTCTTTGCCAAGTGGGTCCACAGATAAATCCCAGGGTTTAAGTTCCTGAAGATTTAACTGTTTTTTCCTCCAATTCCATATTCTTGTTGCGACAGGTAAAATACTGGTTTCTACCGCATTGTGAAAAGCCAGACAGTCTTTTTCAGAATAATCAAACCTCTCAAGTTCACGAAATCTATACCCTGTAAAGGATTCAAAACCTGCATTTTGCGCTATTTTAATTCGGTTTTCCAGCAATTCATCCAACAGAGAATGGATTTTATCTGCATCCTTAGTTCGACGGTCATTGACTTTAAACCAAACAAAAGACCTGCGGGCACGATCTGGCTTTTCAAGTTCCTTTAAAGCTTGCTGGGCAGTATATTTTTTACCTTCCAGCTCGATTTCCTGGGCACCAATAAGGGTATCATATTCCTGCCCCAATTCTGAATTACGGGCAATCAGGGTTAGGTTTTCTTCCCGAAATAAATCAATCCTGTTGGCCAGATTTCTTTTGTAAATATCATATCCCTGGCCATTTAGTTGTTCAAACCACGGCGAATTTTTAATTTTTTTTAGAATAATGTTTTCAGCTGTTTCACATCCCGGAAAAATATCTTTTAGGTAAGCTGAATATTCAGCAGCCGACTTTTCATCAGATGTATCACAGGTCATTCGAATATACCTCCAGGCAAAATCTTCCTGCAGGTAACTTCTTATCTCATCAAAATCCAGGATAAAATTCCTGAATTCCGCTTCTGAAGGAATAACACGATTTTCAAGGGTTTCGAAAATCGGTTTAATGTCTTCGTAGGTTTGAATTTGAAAATTCGCTGGCAATAAACGAAAGGCTTTCAGGGGCATTCCGGGGTAATTGAGTTTTTTTATACTATCCAAAAGATTTAATTTGATTGTAATACAATTCTAAAACAGAATATTCGAAATCAAAACATAATTTAGATAAATGTCTGACAAAACCTCTGACGCACTGTTTCAATTAATCTGGTCATTGCCTGAAGAAGCCTTTTTTCAAGCCAGGAAGGTCATGGAACAAAAGTCGAATCCTGAACCAAAAGTTCTGGAGCTTTTGGATTTGATCCGAAAATCTCCAGGGAGCAATGCAAAATCGCTTTCTCAATTACTTTATGATGATCCGGCGTCGAAAGCCTTTATAATGCTAAAAGCAAGGTTGCTCAGCAGGTTAGCTGATACCTTTTTATTGAGTGATTATTTAGGTCTGCTCGAATCTGAAAGTAAAATATTTAACGATGTAACCGAATTACGTAAAAAACTGATTCTTGCAGGATTGTTTAGAAAAAAGGGATGGCATGAATTAGCAAATGAGTTTTATGAAACCGTTCGAAAAAGAGGCAGGGAACTAGACCGGCCCGAACTTGTTTTATCTGCTTCTCTTGAACTCAGAAGCTATTTTGGCGTTTTGGGTCATCCTGAAGTTTTTAAACTGGAAGAAGAAATAAGGCAATTATTTTTAAAATACGAGTTGGATGCAGATGCAGCAGGTCTTCAGCCAGAGATATATGCAATTTCAAGAAACAGGCCTTCAGCAATTCAGGAGGTGGTTGAAATCATGCAAAAAAGAATCGCAGAGTTCGAGCAAAGATTTTCTGTTATTGATTCCCCAAGGGCTAGAATAACCTTTCTTTCTTACCGTCTTACCAATGCTGGCAAAAATGACCAATTCGAAGAACTAAATAAGCTATTTTCAGAATTTGAACTTTTAATCAAAGAACATCCCGGAATTGCAGAACCACAAAGGACAGGTTTAATTTATACAAGATATGCAGAAAATTTGCTCAGAGTATATCACTTTAAGGAAGCTTTGACCTATTGTTCCAAAAGCCTTGAATTTCATTCTCCAAGCAGGATTAATTATCATTTAACCAAAACACTATCTGGATTATGTGAAATTTATTTGAATAATCCAGTATCGGCTGTGATGCACTTTAAAGAAGTACTGGACTTTTCAGGACTTTCCAGATACCCGGATTGCGAAGAAACATCGAGGTACAGAATGGCAAGTGCTCATTTTCTTTTGAAAGAATTCCGACAGGCAACAAAAGATCTTGGGTATTTGGAAGTTCTACTGAAGGATAAAGAAGGCTGGAATTTGGGTGTAAGAATTCTAGAAATACTGATCTTAATTGAAACAGAAGAATTTTACACTATCAAATCAAAATTAGATGCATTCAGAAAACATTTTGCAAAGTACCCAGATTACCTTGGAAATTGGGAATACCAATATCGAATATTAAACAAACTGGATTTATGCAATTATGATTTCAAAGTTTTTGCAGGAAAGAATAAAGAATTAATTGACGAATTGATAGAAAACTATACCTGGCGACCGCTTTCAAGTGAGGTTATTCCGTTTGTAAGTTGGCTTATTTCAAAATTGGAAAAGAAGGAACTATCAGAGGTTTTACAAAATCAATTTGAGAAGGTGATTAAAAAATAAGTTTAAAACTGAAAATAAATAAAAGGCTGTATCTCCAATGACATAGTCTGTATAGCAATCCAGATTGAAATTGCCAGTGCAAGAGACTGTAATAAAACAGGCCAGGAACTGACAATTTTTTTTACTTTGACCTCGATTTTCTCTGGTATAAAATGCAAAAGATATCCTATCATCATCATGCAAAGTACTATTGTATATCCATTAATAAACTGCATAAATAACTCCGGATGAAAAGCCGTTAAAATTCTCCCGACCATAACATATCCAATTTGAAAGGTATCTGCTCTGAAAAAAATCCACAAAAAGGCCACCAAATGATAGGTCAGTAGTGTGCCAAAAAATAATTTTACTCTGGATTTTCCCCGATCTCCAGTTACTCCCAAAGCTTTCTCAATTACAAGCAGCAATCCATGAATACCTCCCCAAAATACAAACCTCCAACTTGCTCCATGCCAAAGACCTCCTAAAAGCATAGTTAATTCCAGATTAAGAAACTGGCGGAATTTTCCCTTTTTATTTCCTCCGAGAGGGATATACAAATAGTCACGTAGCCATGAAGACAAAGAAATATGCCACCTTCTCCAAAATTCCGTAATACTGGCTGACTGATAAGGGGACCTGAAATTTTCATTGAGGCGATAGCCAGTAAGCAATGCAATTCCAATTGCCATGTCGCTGTATCCGGAAAAATCACAATAAATCTGAATGGCATATCCATAAACAGCAAATAGATTTTCAAGGCCGGAATAAATTTCGGGCTGGTCAAAAACCCTGTCAACAAAATTGACTGATATGTAGTCTGAGATCATTACCTTTTTCAATAGTCCACCAGCAATCAGAAATAAGGCACGACCGATATCTTCTTTAGAAAGTGAAATTTCTTTGGAAAGTTGCGGAATAAAATAGGATGCCCTAACAATAGGACCCGCTACAAAATGAGGGAAAAAGGTGACAAAAAAAGAAAATTCCAGAATATTTTTTACTGGTTTTAATTGATTTCTGTAAACATCAATTATATAACTCAAAACCTGAAAAGTATAAAATGAGATCCCAATTGGAAGTATGATTTTATGAAACGAAAAATCTCTGTTAGAAACTGAATTCCAGGCTTCAATAAAAAAATTTGTGTATTTATAATACCCCAATAAACCCAATAAGACTATTACAGATAGTACTAGCCAGGTTGTTTTCCAATTCTTGGAAGTGCTTTTTTCAATTTCTAATGCTGAAAAATATACAAAAAGCAAAGTAGCTAACAAGAGGAATAAAAAAAGTCCGCTGGTTTTATAATAGAAATAAAATGAAAACAGGGTCAGATATGCAATACGGGTTGTTCTGTGTTTGCTGAGGAAAATATATCCCAGCATGAATGCAGTAAATAGAAATAAGAAAAGACCACTGTTAAATAACAACGGTTTATCTGGATTATATACCAGAATTTCTTTTACCCTTTCCCAGTTAATACTCCACAAATTGAGCATATGCCTTCATTAATGCATTAAACAATAGCGCTCCCTGGAGCTCGTACCCCTTTCGTGTAAAATGGATATAGTCCTTTTGCATACAACCTGACCGAAGCCATTTCCCTGCAGAGCCAGTACCACCCATTACAGACCATAAATCCCAACAGGCAAAACGGCTTGCCTCTGCAATACTAAACATAGTATCTCTTGCAATCGGTAAATTATAATTCTTGTATTTTCTGTTTCTGTATCCATCCGGAGGAGAGCATATCAGAACCTCCGCAGTACTAACTTTGTGCCTTATGGAAGTACAAAACTTTGCTACCTCTTTGGAATAATCAATTGAGTTAAACCGATATGGATATGCATCATTTGTCCCAAGAGATACAATAATCAAATCCGGGGACAAACTGGCCAATTGATCGAAAAACGATTCAGAGAGATTATAATGCCTGTATTCTGCACCGTTCACTCCAATCATATCATATCTAACACCAGGTATATCATTTTCTAAAACAAATCCATACAAGATACACTCCTTTTGGCGGCTGTCTGATTTATTAAATTCAACCCCAAAACTCCTAATCGGATATGGCAAGGTAGCCTCAGAATTGAAAGGCATCAGGGAATCTTCTTTTGCATCCAGAAATGCTAATTTATTAAAAACGGAATCTGTAATAAACAAATTAAAATCGTTTTCGCCCTTTTCATGAAATACAGTAATTCGTGTAAATGAACAATCAAAACCATCCTCTGGAATCACTTTAACAGTAAATACCGAAGAGTTATCCAATACTTTAAGTGTAATACCAGTAACCCCAATCGGTAAAGGGTTTTCAGTAGCAACAATTCGTTTACTTTCGAAAACACCTACTCCGGAGCTTTTCAGGTTTGAAGGCTCAGTTGTTTTAGCCACTCTGTACGGAAACACTAATCCTCTGCCAGCATTTCCAAATTTTTTTTGAAAAGATTTTCTAATAACAGAGGTCATCAAATCGGCTTGAATATGCGAATCGCCAATATGAACAATCCTGACTACATCTGGGATTCCGGAGTCAATAAGTTGAAGTTTTGCAAAAAAGTTATACAACGCATCCGGGTTTCGAATTCTATTTTCTTTTTTATTAAAAACCGGAATCTGTTGATACAGTTCCTCATCATCTATTTGGGAAAGCACTCCAAACGGAACAACTAAAATAAATAATATTAATACAAATATTCTATTTACCATGCTCATAATTTAAATAGCAATTTTTTAGTTCAGCAAAAATCAGGTTACCAATTTTCTGAGCACCTTTATAATTCAGATGGGTATAATCTTTTGCAGCTAGAGCTGGATTCGCCTCCGCCCAGGTTTTTATGGTATTCTCCCCTCCCATTGCATTAAATAAATTAAAGAAAGCGACTCCTGTTTCTTGTGCTATTTTTTCTTGTATTCTTACTATTTCAGGGATCGAAGGGTCTGTAACGATTTCTCCATTTTGTTTAAATCCTTTATCACTTACACCTATAATTAGGATTGAAGTACCCGGGAATTTTCTCTGAATAGATTTGATGGCTTTTTTAAATCCAATTTCATACCACGAAAGATTATTAGGATCACCTGATGCCACATTCAATCCATATTGAAAAATGAGTAAATCATAATTTTCATTACTTTTGAAAGAGTCAATTAATCTTGCGTCTAAGGCTCCCAGTGTAGCGCCAGAATTACCCCTGAGTGAGAAATTGTCCAGACAAATGCCTTCATCCGATTCAAAACTTATTCCGTGTAGATAGATTTCTTTTTTGGTTGCAAACTTTAATTCCAGCTGGTGACTTCCTTTTGGAATTGGGAGTTGCAAAATTCTTAAAGCTGTTCCTGTATCCAAGGTAATATATTGAGGCTGGTATTCATCTGCTTTTACAAAGACTTCCGCAGAATCATACACATTGCTATAATACAGTTTTACTGTTTCAAAGTGATTAACCCTAATTCCGGTAATTCCATTTTTAAAGAGCACTCTGCTGTTATCATCATTAAACAACTGTGTTCCTGGTTTAGGCAGAAATACCATTCCTGAAATCCCTAAAGGTATTTTTTCAGGGTTTGGAGTTATTAAAGATATCGTTTTGAAGTTATCTGAAGTTTGCAGAATGGATTTTCTAAAGGCTTCAGAAGCTGAGCTTATTGGGACCCAACCTACCCCGCTTCCACCAAAAAGAGATTGCATAGAATCGCGGATGGTCATGGTTACAAGGTCACCTTCAATCATTGAATCGCCGTAGTACGCAATTCTGACTTTATTGCCTTTTCTCTTTAAAGCACTAAGTGCCTCAAGGAAAGACTGAAGCGAAGGTTTTTCTTCAAATCCATAATCTAAAATGCCTGTATTGGAAGAGACTTTAAGGTTAGAACTAACTGTTTTTTCAGGAGATTCAGAAGCTGTTACATTTTTTTTCTTTTCCTGAGAAGTTTCTTTTTTTATTATGACTAAGTTCTTAAAATCCGAAAATAGATCATATTTCCTGACACCACTAATGGGTAAAAAGGAAAATCCCCAAACCAATAAAAAAGCAAAAAAAACGAGAAGTACGGAATGACGGACCGACCGACCTGAATCCATATAAAAGCATGTAAAAATAAGATATTCCTATCTTATAAATGAAAGCCGGAAAAGCTATTGTTTGCCTTCTTCGATTTTTTCGTACGCAGCAAGGATTTTTTTAACCAGTGGATGGCGGACAACGTCTTGTTGGGTTAGGCGAACGAAGGAAATTCCTTTAATGTTCTTCAACAAATTTATGCCTTGAATAAGACCGGACTTCTGGGTTCTTGGCAAATCAATTTGTGTAACATCACCGGTTACAATAATTCTGGATTCCATACCAAGCCTTGTTAACAGCATTTTCATTTGCATTTCAGTGGCATTCTGAGCTTCATCCAGAATAATAAAGGCATTATTCAGGGTTCTACCTCTCATAAATGCCAAAGGGACTATTTCAATAATATTTTTCTCAAGGTTAGATTTAAGCCTTTCTGGTGGAATCATATCCCCTAGCGCATCATACAGCGGCCTTAGATAAGGGTCTATTTTTTCTTTTAAATCACCGGGTAAAAATCCAAGGCTTTCACCCGCCTCAACGGCAGGTCTTACAAGGACAATTTTTTTAACTTTTTTTTCTTTAAGCGACCTTACTGCAATGGCAACAGCAGTGTAGGTTTTACCCGTACCGGCGGGACCAATAGCGAACAGAATTTCATTTTTAACTGCCGACTCCAGCATTTCAACCTGTCCTGGGGTTTTGGCATAGATTTCCATGCCATTGATTCCATGAAGGATAAGATTACCCGGATTTTTTTTTGCGTTTTGAGGCAATTCTGGCTCTGTTTCCTTTATTGAATTCGAAAGAATGAGTTCTTCCAGACGATACACATCCATGGAACCAGACTCAGTGAGTTCTTCGAGGATTTTTTCAAGTATTGGAGAAAGTCTTGTAAGGCTCTCTGAATCTCCAAGGATTTTCAGATCTGAGCCACGGGCAACAAATTTCACTCCTGGAAAAGCATCTTTTAAAATTTGGATTTTACTATTACCTACCCCAAATAATTCTATTGGGTCAATATCTTCAAGCGAATATGTAATTTCTGTCAACCTGTTTTAGGGTTAATTCCCTCAATGATACGAAACCCTGAATTGGAATTCAAAAGGATAAATGGCAAATCAATTTTAAAGGAATAAATTTGCATTGGAATGCCAATCATTACGCTGACATCAGACCTTGGCCTGAAAGATTATTATGTAGCAGCGCTAAAAGGAATGATTTTCAGTGCAGGGGGCGATATAACCTTTGTTGATATCAGCCATGGCGTAATGCCGTTCAATATTCTTGAAGCAGGATTTTTGGTACGATCAGTAATTCCCTTTTATCCAAAGGGCAGTGTTCATCTAGTTTGCGTCGAAAATCCTAAAATAGACAATAAAGAACTAGCCATTGTATTGTTTAAAGACGTTTTTTTAATAGGTCCTAACAATGAGGTTTTGAGCCTGATAACTGAAGATCAGGAAAGTCGTTCCTGGATATGTAAACCAGAATACTCTGAATTTCATTCCTTTCCTGCACTTAGTTTTTATACAAAAATTGCCATTGAAATCGCTAGAGGGACTGATCCTTCCAATTTTGGTATAGAAGGTAAAATAGAAAGGAGTTTATGGCTTAATCCAACAATTAGTAAAAACAATGTGCTTCGAGGAAATATCATTTATTCAGACCATTTTGGAAATGCTGTAACCAATTTGAAAACTCAGGAATTTCTCAAGTTTCAGGCTGGAAGAAATTTTACTTTTTCAATAAGAAACGTTGTATTCAACCGATTAATGAAGCATTACTCAGACGTTACAAGAGGAGAACCGCTCTTGCTATCTGGTTCACATGGAATGTTGGAAGTTGCTTTCAACGATGGTAGTGCTTATAAATTACTAGGTATTAAGGAAGATGATTTATTTTCAATTGAGCTTGTATAATGTTGACAAGAATCGTT